>Ga0114957_1000297_pt1 | contig 68724 bp, 65 predicted proteins | sample BantaG_FD_87175 | JGI IMG/M metagenome (GOLD analysis project Ga0114957, IMG submission 87175) | Marine algal microbial communities from Bantry Bay, Ireland - BantryBay_4 metaG | ecosystem: Host-associated > Algae > Red algae > Unclassified | place: Bantry Bay, Ireland | collected 2014-11-21 | reverse complement strand
TAATGTTTAAGAAAGTATGAAACCTTCACAAAAGCTACCCTGATGTATCAAGATATCTTTTGTGAAATATAAACTGAATAATTGAGAAACTAAGTGGTTTCTTTAAGAGACTTTATTTACTTGTAAAGTCAGTCTTGAAGTCAGTCTTGAAGCAGTTTTACTGTTGATCGCACTCGACTTCGAAAGCTTTCCAATTAATGATTGAGCTTTGTTAAGAAGAGTTAAAGCTTGAGCTTTGTCTCCAGCTTCAATTGCTTGGTGAGTCTTTTTCATTGCAGTTCTTACTGCAGATTTTTTTGCTCTATTGTGAGCTCTTCTTTTTTTCTCTTGTCTTGCTCTTTTGATTGATGACTTTAAGTTTGCCAAAACAATACCCCTTTCCTTTTAATAACTAAGTTCTTATACTAGCAATTATTTTTTAGACTATGAATAAATAGGGTATTTCATACGAAATGACAAGCTTAGTCTAAATCTTTCGCATAGCAGCAGGTAACTTTATGGATCTTTCATCTATTAAAAAAGTAGGCGTAATCGGGGCAGGTCAAATGGGCCGAGGGATTGCTCAAGTTTTGGCCTTTAGTGGTTTTGAAACGAAAGTCTTCGATATAAGCGAAGAAGCCCTTTCCCAAGCAACTGGTTTTATTGGAAAAATCCTCAATAGAGGAGTTGAGAAAGGTAAGTGGGATAAAAGTAGGAGTGATAAGGCGTTATCATTGATTTCAACGACTACGAAGTTGAATGATCTTCATGACTTTGATTTTATTATCGAGGCCGCGACAGAGAATAAGAAAATTAAGTTTGATCTCTTCAAGCAACTTGATCAGATCTGCAAACCTGAGGCGATATTAGCGACAAACACATCTTCAATTTCAATCACTGAAATCGGTGCACAAACAAAAAGGGCCTCTCAAGTGGTAGGAATGCACTTTATGAACCCAGTTCCTGTGATGAAGCTAGTAGAGGGGATTAGAGGGCTTGAAACAAGCGATGAGTCCTTCAAGCTTACTGAAGATCTTGCGCTTAAGCTTGGTAAGGAGTTTGTGAAAGCTAAGGACTATCCAGGTTTTGCAGTTAATAGAATATTGATGCCTATGATAAATGAAGCAATTTATGCTCTTTATGAAGGCCTTGCTAGCGTTGAAGATATTGATAAAGCTATGAAGCTTGGAACTAATCAACCGATGGGACCACTAACTCTTGCCGATTTCATTGGCCTTGATACCTGTCTTGCTATCATGAATGTTTTGTTTGAAGGTTTTTCAGATACAAAGTATCGACCTTGTCCGCTTTTAAAGCAATATGTGGCCAGTGGAAGACTGGGTAAGAAGTCTGGACGTGGGTTTTATGAATATGGAGAAAAGTAATGTTATTAGATGAGAATTATACTGAAATAAGGGATCTTGCTAAAAAGTTTTCTGACTCCGAGGTTGGGCCGATAGCTGCCAAAATAGATAGTGAAGGGCAAATCCCTAAGGATCTCATTTCAAAGCTTGGCGAAACTGGATTTTTGGGAATTTATGTCCCTGAAGAGTATGGTGGAGCGGGAATGGATTATCTCGACTACTCGATAATTGTAGAGGAGCTATCTCGAAACTGTGCATCAACAGGAGTTTTTGTTTCAGCGCATACCTCACTTTGTATATGGCCGATTTTACATTTTGGAACAGATGAGCAAAAGAAAAAATATTTACCAAAGCTTGCAACAGGAGAGTACATCGGCTCTTTTTGTTTAAGTGAGCCAAATGCTGGATCAGATGCTGGCTCATTAACTACTTTTGCTGAAGATAAAGGTGATCATTACGAGCTTTCGGGAATGAAGAATTGGATTACTAACGGAAAAGAGGCTGACATTGCTATTGTTTTCGCAAAAACAAGAAAAACTGATGACTATAAAGGAATGTCAGTCTTTATAGTTGAAACTAACTCACCTGGTTATAGCATTATTAAAATTGAAGATAAGCTAGGAATTAGAGGGTCTTCAACTGCTCAGCTGGCTTTTGATAAAGTAAAAGTTCCAAAAGAAAATTTACTTGGACCCATCGAAAAAGGTTTTCGAGTTGCGATGGCAACTTTGGATGGAGGGAGAATAGGTATTGCATCGCAAGCTCTTGGAATTGCTCAGGGTGCATTTGATTATGCTCTTAACTATTCGAAAGAAAGAGTCCAGTTTGGAAAGCCAATAAGTGCTCTCCAAGGTCTACAGTTTATGATGGCTGACATGAGTACAAAAATTGCTGCTTCAAGATTGCTTATCTATGATGCTAGCCAAAGAAAAAATAAAGAATTACCTTATTCCCTACAATCTGCTCATGCGAAGCTATTTGCTTCGGAAGCTGCTATGTGGGTAACTACAAAGGCTATTCAGATTTGTGGTGGAAATGGCTATACGAAAGAGTATCCATTAGAAAGGTTTTTTAGAGATGCAAAAATTACAGAAATTTATGAGGGAACCTCTGAGATTCAAAGAGTAGTTATTGCAGCAAACGAATTAAAAAAGTAATAAAATTATAATTAAATATTGGGAGCAGAGCTCATGGCCAAAAAGAAAAAAGCAGCAAAGAAAAAAGTAGCTAAGAAAAAGGTGACAAAGAAGAAAGTCGCTAAGAAAAAGGTCACCAAAAAGAAAGCTGCGAAGAAAAAAGTAGCTAAGAAGAAGGTTGCAAAGAAAAAAGTAACAAAGAAGAAAGTAGCAAAGAAAAAAGTCACAAAAAAGAAAGCCGCTAAAAAGAAAGCAGCAAAAAAAGTTGTGAAAAAGAAGGCTGGAAAGAAAAAAGTGGCGAAAAAGAAGGTCGTTAAGAAAAAAGTAGCTAAGAAGAAAATAACTAAGAAGAAAGTAGTAAAGAAGAAAGTAGCAAAAAAGAAAGTAGTAAAGAAGAAAGTTGTAAAGAAAAAGGTTGCGAAGAAAGTAGCAGCAAAGAAGGCTTCAACAAAGAAAATTGCTACAAAGAAAGAGCCAAAAAAGAAAGAAAGCAAGAAAGAGTCAAAGAAGAAAAATGCAGAGCTTCAAAATCAAATCCAAGAAACTATTGTTGATTTGAATGAACACTTTAGCTGGTCTGATATTGAGGGCGCGATTCATTCTCTTGATTTCTTTATCCCTAAAAACGATGAGTGTGTAGAGGCCGCTTGCGATAATTTACGTTCTAGTGGAATGTACTGTCGGCTTCATTATATGAAGAACTGGAAAGAATCGAGCAAGAAAAAAGAAATTCTAAAAGAAGGTAAGCTCCAAAAAATGATTGAGGAGCTTATAAATCAATACCCTCGAACTTATATAAATGCCTTAATAGAGGATTTAGATAGTGCAAAAGAGTTTAATAAGGTTTTGCTGGAATTAAATATTATCGATTCAGATTATGAGTTTGAAGATCCTGATGCTGTCAGTGATGATGATTCAAGCGATGATTTAGATGCGAGAGCTTTAGGTGTTTCTAGAAGAAATCACTTAGATGAATAATAAAAATTAAACTCTGATATTTTACTTGTAGAACATTTGAAATCTTCAATTTGAATAGTTTCTCTTTCTTCACAGCTAGATTTTTTACAAATACTTAAATTAAATGGAATTGACTCTGGGAGTAATACTGGCACCTGGGTGTACTTTTTTATGCCTTCTTCGCGCCAATCGTAGTGGAGACTAAAATGAAGGTGCTTAACCTCAGCTTGTCCAGTGTCACCGATAGTTCCAATGATCGTCCCTGCTTTTATAGAGTCGCCTGTTTGGACACTAACTGTTTTCAAATGAGAGTAAAATGCAAGATGCCCATCGTTGGAAAGCACTTTTACGAAGTTACCAAAGCCATGACCACAGCTTGAAGCTGAGTCTTGTGAGCATGTAGATTGAACAATCACTTTTCCATCAAAGACGCTTAGAAGACTTTCCGAATCATTGTTGCGAACAACAAGATCAGCTGCAAATTTGCTGTTAAAAGAATTATGGGACTTTCCTGGTCCATCTTGTGTTCCTCTGGTGCAAATAAAAGTGACATTTTTTTCGAACAATGGAGATAACAAAATTCTTTCAGCGGGAGCTTCACAAGTACTTAATAAGAGAATGCACAATAATAAAGTGTTAGACTTCAAGTAGTTTATTCGCTTCGATTGTAAGGTCAGGGTTTTCTCGTGTGATTTTATAAAAATAGTCTTGTTTTTTATATTCATAGCTTGCCCAATGATTAAGATAAACATCCTCATCGCTTTCCAAGCTTCTAAAAATATCTTGAAAAATAATACCTGAAATATCTAGAAGGGTATCTTTAATTTTATCTAGTTTTTTTGCTTCTAAATCTTTTTGTTTTAAGTCTTGGGAAATAATTAAAGAAATAGGTGATGAAGCACTTTGATGTTTCTGATAAGTGATAACCGTTATTACTTCATCGGCATGTAAAAAACCATGTGATTGGAAAGAAAAGTTAGATCGCTTCAGTTTACCTTTAAAATAATCTTCAAAAGAGCTATTAATTTTATTTTGCCACTTTTCAGGGAATGCACTCCCTTGTTCTTCTTCAAATCTTCTAAAGTACATATTTTGCCTTCTACATTTTACTATTGGAGCTCAAATTATTACTATGTGCACAGGTTTAAATCAACTTAAAAAAGGGATATAGAGATGTCAGATGTTTATATATTAGGTGGAAAAAGAACTCCTCAGGGCTCATTCTTAGGCTCTCTGAGCACTTTAAGTGCTCCCGACTTAGCTGCGACGGCCCTGAAGGCTTTGCTTGCTGAAAAACACTGTGAGAAAAAGAATATTGAACACATAACTATGGGCCAGGTTCTCCAAGCTGGCGTCGGCCAAGCACCTGCTCGTCAAGTTGCTCTTAAGTCTGGACTTGAAGAGTCTACTCGAGCAGTTACTTTAAATAAGGTCTGTGGTTCAGGGCTTCAAGCTCTTTTAGATACGGCAAGAATGATTAAATTAGATGAGATCCAACTTGGAGTCGCAGGTGGAATGGAGAATATGTCCCAAGCTCCACATGCTACAAACATGAGAACAGGAACGAAGCTTGGAAATATTGAATATACAGACTTGATGATTAAAGATGGTTTATGGGATCCCTATACGGATCGACATATGGGTAGCTGCGCAGAGGAATGCGTAAGTAAATATAATTTTTCAAGACAAGAACTAGATTCCTTTTCTATAGAATCTTTTAAAAGAGCTCAATCGGCGATAGAGGGAAAAGTATTTGCAAAAGAAATTGCTCCAGTCACTTTAAAGACTAGAAAGGGCGATGTCATTGTCAGTGATGATGAAGGTCCAATGAAAGCAAAGTTTGATAAAATTCCAACTTTACGAGCAGCTTTTGAAAAGGATGGGAAGATCACGGCAGCGAATGCTTCAAGTCTAAATGATGGAGCGGCTGTTTTACTTTTGTCCGGAGAGAAATACAAAGACCAAGCTAAGTTTAAAGTTCACTCTTATGCTGGGCATGCTCAGAACCCAACTTGGTTTACGACGGCTCCAATTGAAGCAATGAAGAAAAACTTAGAGCGTTCGAACCTGGCAATTTCGGATATTGATGTCTTCGAGGTCAATGAAGCTTTTGCGGTAGTTAGTATGGCAGCAATGAAGGAGTTTGATATTCCCCATGAAAAGCTCAATGTGTTTGGAGGAGGGATTAGTTTAGGTCACCCTATAGGTTGTAGTGGAGCAAGACTTGTTATTACTTTGATGAATGCGCTTGAGGCCAAGAATGGGAAATATGGTTTAGCATCACTTTGTATCGGTGGTGGCGAAGCTTTAAGCATTATCATTGAGAGGCTTTAGTATGTATAAAATAACTTTTTTCTTACTAATATCTTTAAGCTCAATGGCCCATAATGACCTAGTTAAAATCAAATCAAAACTGAGTGTTGACTTAGCGACGAAAGAAATTTTAAAAAAAATCAGTGCAAAAAAATTGAGTGTTTTTCAAGTTATCGATCATCAAGAAAATGCACTTACAATTGGAGAGAAAATAAAAGGAAACCGTGTGATCATTTTCGGAAGTCCTAAAATGGGAACGAAGTTAATGCAAGCAAATCCTGCTATCGGGCTAAACCTTCCATTGAAAATCGCAATTTATGCTGACAAGGGTTCTGGTAGTATTATCCAATACTTATCAGTGAGCTTTCTTGAAGAGACATACGAGATGAGAGGTAACCCATTGTTTACCAAAGTCACGAGTGTCATGAAAAGTATCACAGACCTCTAATGGCTCTAAATTAATACACTCTAATCTCGCTTAATACTGTCTTTGTGCGTCTTGATTCTTAACAAATGTTAAGGTAAAAATCGGTTTAATTTACTATATATTGGCTAGTTTTAACATTTAATAAGGGGGGATTTATGAATAAAGTTATCTCATTTCTACTTGTGTTCTCATTATGGGGATTTTCTCAAGTAAAAATTGAAAATTCACTTATTTCGAAATCTGATCAAAAAGAAGAAAAAGTTCGAGAAGAAAAAAGAAAAAAAATAAGAAGTATTCAAGAAAAAAAAGTTGCCCAACAATGGGAAAAAATATCGGAGTTTGAAAAAGAGCAATCACCTTGGTCGACTTGGTACCGTAAAAGTTTCATTGGTGGACTTTTGAAACTATCTTCTATTAGAAAGGATCTTTACAAGAGAAATCTTTTTGATCCATACGTGACAAGACCAAAGACGAGCGAAGATTGTGTTGGTAAAACTTCATATCGGGTCAGTGAAGGTCATTGTAATGATGTTGATGATCCAACTATGGGAGCAGTGTGGACTAGATTTGGAAGAAATACTGATCCGAAAATTAATTATAAAAAAGATTATGACATACTTTATCCAAACCCAAGAACAATAAGTAAGGAGCTTTTAGAAAGAAAAGAGTTTCTACCGGTTGATTTTTTAAACTTAATGGCAGTTTCTTGGATACAATATATGACTCATGATTGGTTTAGTCATGGCGAAAATGAAAACCCTGCTAAAATTAAGCCGTTTTATCTCCCTTTGGATAAATCTGATGAATTGGGAGATGTTCTTATCTTTCCAAAATCAATGATTGATACTAGTCGCTCACAAAAAGAAAATATGTTCTTCCCTGCGACATTTAAAAATGAAGTCACACACTGGTGGGATGGGTCTCAGATTTATGGAAGTTCTACGGCGAAAACAAACTCATTAAGAAGTTTTAAAGGTGGCAAGTTAACTGTAGATGAAAATGGAGAGTTACCTCTGCAGCCAGATGGTGTTGCAAAAACAGGTTTTAATCGAAATTGGTGGCTAGGTCTTAGTCTACTGCACAACCTTTTTACTAAAGAGCATAATGCTGTTGCTGAAGCAATGGCAAAGAAACATCCAAACTTCAGCGATGAACAATTGTTCCAGAAGGCTCGTTTGGTCACAGCTGCGCTTATGGCAAAAATCCATACGGTAGAGTGGACACCTGCTATTTTAACATCAAAACATTTAGAGCATGGAATGAAAGCCAACTGGAATGGGTTGATTAATAACACTGGTAAAGTAGGTCGCTGGTATGAAAAAGTGATCAAATCAGAAGTAGTTTCAGGAATCGTTGGGGGAAAGAAAGATATTTCTAATGTACCTTTTGCTATGACTGAAGAGTTTGTCAGTGTTTATAGAATGCATCCATTGTTACCTGACAGTTTAGAACTTAAAAAAATGAATAACTCAGCTCACTCTCAAACAATTACCTTAAATCAAACCAGAGAAGGAAAGTCCGCTAAGATTTTAAAAAACAATAGAATGGATGATCTTTTTTATTCGTTTGGTCGGATGAATCCAGGTCAACTTACTCTTAATAATTTTCCAAAAGAACTGATGAATATCTCAATTCCATTTGTTGGAAAAATGGACTTAGCTGCCATGGATATTATGAGAGATAGAGAAAGAAATGTCCCAAGATATAATGAATTCAGGAGAAGATTCCAACTTAAACCAATTACATCTTTTGAACAACTAACCTCAGATAAAGAAAAAGTAGCAAAGCTTAAAAAGATTTATGATAACGATGTAGAAGCACTTGATCTTTTAGTTGGATGTTTGGCCGAGGAGTATAGACCTACAGGTTTTGGATTTGGAGAAACAGCGTTTCAAGTTTTTATTGTTATGGCTTCCAGAAGGCTGGTTGCTGATAGATTTTACACAACAGATTATAACAAGGATACGTATACTCAGCTGGGCCTTGATTGGGTTGATAACAATAATATGAAAACAATCCTTCTTAGACATTATCCGAAGCTTCAAAAAACTCTTTTTGGTGTGAAGAATGCATTTAGTCCATGGAACAAAATTTAGGAGATGAGAATGAAATATATATTACTACTAATACTGGGTTTTAATTTAAACTCCTTTGCTCAAAAAAGTGAATCATCAAGCTATGATATGCCAAACTTGGAAGGTCGTTATTTTGGAACAGTTGATTATGATGGCCAGAAACGAAGAGTTGGAGTCTTGTTAAAAGCACTAGAGGGAGAAAAAGATAGTTATCATGGAATTGTGATGGAGTATCTTAGTCCTTTTAAAGAAAAAAACTTCATCGCTGACTTTCTTAGACCAGGGAAAAGAAAATTTTTCAGACGGCAAAAAAATGGATACTTAAAAGAACTTTTTCAGTGGGTGAAAATTTACAAATTTGAAAGAGTTTATAACTCACGAACTTTTAAAATGATACCTTTGGTTGTTGAGGGTGAGGAAATTGTAGAAAGAGAATCTAATGTTTTTGCTTCTTTACAAGTGAACATGAATGAAAAGAAACCAATGAAGAATGCAGTCTTAAAAACTGCAGTAAATGGTAGAATCGTTGATTTAGTGATGAATAAATCAAGTAAGCGACCAGTGTCTTCGACTTGGAGATATAATTACATCCCAGGTCCTTATAACCCTGGTTATAAACAAGCTGATATTGATATTCTTTTTCTTTTAGATGACTTTAACGAGAAAACTAGGGAAGCTACTGCAATATTTGATGTTGACTCGCTTAAAGATAAAGATGTTTTTATTAAGGGCAGGTATAACGTATCAGAAGCAAGCCCGGGACTGTTTATTTTTAAAGATAATCACGATGTTAAAAGTATCGGTTCTGACTTGGTAGAGGATAAAATTGGTGTTTTTGTTGATGTTTATGACGCATCACCAATTATGAATACAGTTGAACTTATCTTAATTGATCCAAGTGACCCTGAAGGTTCACAAATGTATTTCGAAGAGTTCGGGAACGAAGATAAATAATCGCTTTTTGAGGCATCATTATAACGTTAATGATGCCAGTTTCCCAGGAGAGAGGATATTGAAAAAAATCATATTGTTAATACTTTTTTTATCCAGTAACTTTTCATCTGCAAATAATCAGTTGAGCTTGATCAATATTAAAAAAGTCACTCAAACTTTTGATTCTGATATGAAAGCTAAAGTAGTAGATGCATTGTTAAATGAGCCTCGCTTTATTGAAGGGGGATTTATTGATCTTAAAAGGTCTGTTAAAAGTTTGAATACAATTCTTGATCTCGTTGATAGTCATGATGAGAGTAAAATTTCAATCCTTGAGAGAGTTTATGGAAAGGTTTTAGTCAACTCTATTGTGAATCTATGAAAAGTATCAAAACCTGTCTCCTTATTTTTGCTTTACAGTTGCCGTCTCTTTTTGCTGAAGGCGTTTTGCCTAAGAATTATGAAACTTTAAGTGCGTGCGAAAAGCAGGAAGTACTTTGGGAGAATGTTAAGCGAACTGAATATAAAGATCTCCCTGTATTTTCATCATTTGGATTTTCTCAGCTTTTGAAAATGTCATTTCAGAGTATGAAAAAGAAAGTTGGTTACTCTTCTGATATTTCACCTAAGGGATGGAAGAAATATCTCCATAGAAGGGGAGCAATGGCGAAAGTTAAATTTATCGCTACTGATTCGAAATTTTCAGGTGTATTTCAGGGAGCACAATGTGCTCTGCTACGTCTTTCTCTCACTTTTGATCCAAAGAGAAGGGGAGTGGCCCCAGGGCTAGCTTTGAAAATTTTAAGAGATGGAATGCATAGTGCAAATATATCGGCGCTGTATGCTTTAAATGGACAAGGGCAAAACTATAACTTCTTTTTTAACCCTTTATCAAACATTGTTCCGATAGGTTCAGGTTTTGGTGCAAAACTTGTTAGAAAGATTTTTGAAAGAGTGACAAGTAAAGCAGAGCAAGTAAGAGCTTATGATATGAGTGAGTTTAATATGTATGGTGTGAAAGCAAATAAAGTGAATACTCCTGTTCAATTATTTTTCAATCCGATTTATAAGATGAAGTCACAAGTTAGCTCTCAAGCACATGATGTGAGAAGAGATTTCCTAAAGATTGCCCAGGGCTCCACTTTATATGAAGTAAGGGCGTTAGGACAAGAGTTCTCAAAAATCGATTATTCGAAGTATAAAGTTCCGATGATTGCGAATTATCTCCAAGTTTCAAAAAAGATTGGAGAGATAGTCACTACCTCTGACTTTCTCGCGTCTTCATTTGGGGATGAAGGTATTTTCTTTCGCCACGAAGTTCATGAAAAGTAAGCTTACAGGTGTGTAAAATGTGCTTACTCTTTTTTTCTCCTTAAATATCGATGCTATATTTGCATAGGTATGAAAAAAATTATTTGCTCTCTTTTCTTAAGCTTAAGCCTTCAATTAATAGCACAAGATAGAATCGAGTTCTCTAGGCAATGTGAAAAAGGTCGCAGTATTACTATTGCTGCAGTTGGAGATATTCTCCTTCATACTGCCTTACAACATAAATCTTCACTTGAGGGCGGTTTTTCTTCGTTATGGGAAAACCTAATTCCTGCTATTTCAAATGCTGATGTGGCCTACGCAAATCTTGAAGGACCGACTTCAATAAATAACCCTGTTGTTGGACCAAACCTGGAAAACCCATCGCCTATTTGGGATGCGCAGTGCTTTAAATCGGAATTCAAAAATGCACTTAAGAAAAAGGATGAACAAGGTAAGGTTTCAAGGTCATGGCCTGATGGATGTTACTACTCTTCTTACCCTTTGTTTAATTACCACCCTTCTTTGAATCAAGATTTAAAAGACTCAGGGTTTGATATCGTTTCAACGGCAAATAATCACTCCTTGGATCGTAGAGCACAAGGAATAGATAAAACGATTACTGCATTACTAGATGCAGACTTAGACTTTGTCGGAACGAAGTCAATTGATAAACTTAAAGGTCAGTGGATCAAGAGACAAAATATCAAAGGATTTAAACTCTCTTGGGTTTCTTGTACTTATGGAACAAACGGATTACCTGATACTGAAGGGCAGGTCCTTAATTGTTATAGTCGTTTGGGCCAAGGAATTATCTCTGATTTAATTGCAAAAGAAGTGAGTGAAGGACGCTTTGTCATCATGCTGCCTCATTGGGGAGATGAATATAACCCAGCACGCAGTCTTGAGTTAAATATAAATCCCAATGAGAGGCAGGCGCGAGTTGCTCAAAGTTGGGTAGATAAAGGGGTGAAGCTTATCTTGGGAAATCACTCACATGCTTTTAAAAAAATGGAAAAAATGTATTCGGCTTCAGGTGATGAAGCTTTGGTTGTATATTCGATGGGGAATTTTGTGAGCAACCAAGGTGAAGCAGGTCAACGGGCAACGGGAATCGTTTATGTGGGGCTTACTGAGAATGCGATCGGAGATATTTTTGTAAATGGAGTCAAACTTCGTCCTGCTTATATGGCAAATCGTTATTCAAGAGGAGAGAATTTAGAGTTAATTCCCTTGAAGAGAAATCAAAGTCGAGCAGAAATGCAATATCTAAAAAGTGTGATAAATCATGAGCACTTTGTTTTTGAAGACACAGTGATAACTAATGATTTGTGCATACTTGAAAAATAGGTAGCTTCTCTTTTTTCCTGTTAATTCAGTTTTAATTAAACACAGAAGTTTGTAAAAAATTCACTGCCTATGTAAATTCTTTAAAAATCATGCAGGCAATCCTAATACACCTTACAATTCCCAAGAATTTATTATTTAAGGATACCTGTATGAAGTTTATTTTTCTCACTCTTTTTCTTACTCTCTCATGCTCAAAAGATGATGCTAAAAAGTTGGACACTTCTTTTTTAAAAATTGGTAAACCTGGTTTTCAAAAATCAAAATTCACTTTAGAGAAAAGAGATTATATCCATGTTCTTGACCAAGGGCAAAATGTTGAAATAATTGATCCTCAACAAGCCAGAATCAAAATTAGTGATTTTGATCTTTCTGAACTTCAAAAAGGAGACATGATTGTAGGAAACGGGCAAAGTACCTTAGATAAATATCTATTAAAAGTAGAAAGTATTAATTATAACGATGACGAGATCGAAGTTGAGCATGGAACAATTTCGGACTTAACACGTGATCAAAAAGGTCGCTTGGAGTTAGAATTCACTCCCTTGATCGAAGAGAGTGCAGTTAAGGAGATTAATCAAAATAGTAAAAAGAAGAAAGTTGAGGTTAATCAAAACGTTATTGAGTTCAATAACTACACTTTATTAAAATCAGGTAAGGGGAGCTTAAGTTCTCCAAGTATCAAACTTGGTAAAGGTAAGTTTAATATTTCAAAAAACAAAAGTCTTGAGGTGGTGATTAATAAAGGAAGACTCGAAGTTATTCCTACTTTTAGAGGTGATTATAAACTTGGATTTATGAAGGTAGAAAAGTTAGACACTACGATTGATGCTCTCGTTAAGTATAAATTCGAAATGACAATCAAATCAGACTCAAAGTTAAGTGGAAATATGACCTTTCCGCTTATCAAACCCATTACTTTTCCTATTAGATTTATGGCGGGGCCTGTGCCTATTTACGTGGATGTCATTGTTGATTTCAGCGCGGGGATGAATATTGCAGTTGGCCAAGAAAATACTATGACTTTCACAGTTGAAAGTGAGTATGCGCTCAATGCAGGAACTTATTATGAACCAAAGCTCGGGGCAACTTTTCCAATGAACAAGGACTATCTTGTGAAAACTCGTGATGTAAAGCTACTGAAGAAAAGTGGAGAAATGAGTGCTGAGTTTTTTCTTCGTCCTAAAATTCAAACTTTAATCTATAGAACACTTGGTCCGTATGCTTATATTCAAGCGGGAGTCGAGGGGAGTGTTAAGTTTCCTTTGGAACGTAATGAGGATGATCTTTTTGTAAATCTTACGGGAGGGGTTGGAGCGAGTGTACATGAGCCAATATTCAAAAATGAATTGTTAAGTGTTAAAAGCCCTGCTCTTTTTAATATGAGAAAAGGTTGGGATTTAATAGGCCCTAAGAATGATAAAGAATCAGCACAAATTTCGAGTGATGAGAACACTTCCAATGTAGAAGTCGATGACCTTGATGAAGATAATAAAGTATCTCTGAAGCTTAAGAGCGATAGTGAGATTTTTACAAAAGTAAATATACTTAAAATGCCTCGATTTGGACGAATTGTTCATGATCGAGAGTTTGAAATCAATGGAATCGTACACTATTATCCACCTCGTAACTTTGTAGAAGGAGAGGATAGTTTTAGAGTTCAGTACTTTTACAAGGGACAAAAAAGTTCCCCAAAGTGGATAAAGCTAAGGTTATCTGAAAAAGCCAAAGGGCAAACAAAAGAAAAACGAGCAACAATAATTGGAAACCTTCTGAAAACATCAGAACAAACTGGTGGTGCTAGTTCATATATAAACGTAGAGCATGAATCTATGGAGAAAAATGAGGGAGCGCAAGTAGTCATGGCCGCTGATTACAATTATGACTTTGGGGCTGAAAGAGTGCTGGAAACTTTAGCTACTTTCGATTTTCCTTCGTGTGAAAAGTTTAAGAACATTGACTGTGAAGAAAGTGAAGTGCAAAAGGTTAAAGACCTTCTTGATCCAAAATTTATTGAAGTCAGAGAGTTGAATGAGGAATCTAGATCTCACCAAAGTGATATTTATATAGTTGAAGGAACTTATAAAGACGGAGCAAGAAAGATTCTTTATATGAATAAGCGTCTTCCATTAGAGGCAAATCCTGTTGCTTCCTTCGGTTTAAAAGTAGAAAAGCTACATGTGATGGGGGAGGAGCTTTCTTTTTACAGAGTTCCTCTGGAGGAGGATTTTTCTGTTGCATTCATCGATGAAGATATTTATTTCTCTCATATTAATGGAGATGTTCATACTTATGATCTCAATTTTCTTGAAGAAGTATATAGGCGTATAGATAGTCTCAACTTTGTAAAAGGAGAGAAACTAAAAGAATTACTTGGCTTTGAAAAAAGTGATGAAATAAGTATTTCTTATTTTACGTTGTTTCACCATGAGAGAGAGGCATTAAGAATTATTTATAAAGGTGAATGTGAAGAGAGTACTCTCTTTCTTTCAAGAAAAGAGCTTTCTAGCGCTGAAGTAGTCAAAGAGAAAGTTGGGAAGTTTAGAGAGCGATGTACATCAAAAGATGAAGGAGCAATGAAATGAAAATATTAAAAATACTCGCCTTGGTAATAGTATTCTTTGGATGCAGTAAAGATGGCTCAAGTGTAAAAAATGTTGAAGATTTAATAAACGAAATCGAAAAAATAGAAAAAAATGAAATGAACACAGCTGGAGTTGAATTTGATTATTATCGAAATGATAATTACCAGGCAGTAGACTTTACTGCTAAGACGAAAGAATCATCTTTTGATTGGTCAAATAGTGAAAAAGGAATAGCTCCAATTGTTAAATATATAGAAAGATCCAATGAGTTAGTTAAGAATTTTTCTCACCTTCAATCTGATAATAAAAAAGTTGCTGAAATTATATTAAAGAATCAATTCTTAAAGCAAGAAGAAGAATTCTTCAGAGGGAAGTTGAGTGCTCTTAGAGAGAATTCTTCAGGAAAGGAAACAACTGAAAAAGAATGCCCAAAAAAATATCGTAGTGATTCTCGTAAAATACAAACTTCTCTTAATAATATTCAATTTGAAAGTGAGGATGGGAGCGCGATTCTAGATTTTATTGAATATGCTAAATTAATGGATTTAAGTGAGCTTTGTCATAGTTTTCACTCAAAGTATGGAAAAGAAGGATTTACATGTATTGAAAGAACTCACAACAGTGTTCACATAGATGCTGGCTTAATAGGTTGGAGATTATGTGAAGAAGTAGATGCTCATTTAAATGGAAACGATGAAAAAGAAAAAATAATGGTGAGAGAAAGAGAAAAGTTAGCTCCAGTTAGCTTGCTCAATACTCTTGCTCCTGAAAAAGTAAAAAGGCCAGTACGTGAATTACCAAAAATTAAGATCGTGACTAAACTTGAAAGAGAGGTTGAAAAGCAACTTCAAAGTAATAGTGATAGTAAAAAAGCCTTGGCGAAGGCAGGGAAAGTCTATGGGCAAGCTTTATTTTCTGATTTATTAAAGAATGTAAGTCCGGAGGAAGCGAGTAAAGCTCAAGGTGATAGCGTTAAGTTTAAATTAGTCAAAGTAGCTGAGAGTTATGAGGTTCAGGGTTTGTGGTATTACGATAAGGCAAGCAAAGTCCGCAGCTGTCCTGGAGCCAAGCTTATCTATGTAGGAAATCACTTTAAAGAGCTTCCAGAAGACTTCTTGATACGAGCATTTGAAGAAGTTAATAGCGATAATTAAGAAAACAGGAAGTTTTTGCTCTAATTTAGCTTCATATTAAAGTTTTCTCTCAAAGTTCCCGAGCAGTTCCATGAGATGAAAAATATATTAATTTTAAGTTTAATTCTATCGATGTTTTCTTGTACTAAGGAAGATTTTACGACCTTACCACGAGGGCCGAGTGTCACAACTGAGCCAATTAGAATTGATATTGAAGAAAAATGTACAAACTTTACTCCTACTCCAGTAGATGTCTTACTTCTAGTAGATAATTCGGGGAGTATTTCCTCTCTAGAAACAAACTTAAAGTCTGTAGTTAAAGAAATCGTCAAAGCGGCCAGTAACTTCTTTGATTATAGAATCTATATTGCTCCTTTGCTTCCACTTCCAAATGAAACTCTTGGAACACAGCGAAGCTTTCAAATTGTAAGATCTGGATCTGATAACTCTGCCATTAGTGCTCAAGATGTTGGTATAAATCAAGTTGGACTACCGTCAATCGTTCATGGCGTAAGAGAGAGAGGTTTCAAGAGAGCTGTTGATTTACTTCGAAATAACTCATCAATGACTATATCAAATGGAAGTAAAGTCTTCAGAGATGGAGCTTACCTTGTAGTCACGACTATCTCTAATGGAGATGACAATGATTATGATTTTATCGATGCACAACAAAATAAATTAGATCTAAATACATTCTCAACTCGAAAAGCAGAACTCTTGGGAATAAAGACCGCATTAGGTGCCCCACAATTGAGATATATGAGTGTTGTGAATCATACTCAATGTGGTTCAACAGTTTCTAACCCTGGTTTAAGATATAAGACGATGAGTTACCAGCTTTATTCAGCTCAAGCAATAACTGATTCAAGCTCCTCAACTCCAGATAGTTACAACCTTTGTGGTAATGACATATCTCAAACATTTGAGGATATAGCTAATACTATAAAAAGTTTTAGAGTTGGACATCGTTACAATTTTTGGCCTTTGGGGACTGAGGCAAACTTTGACCCAGGTAAGTTGAGTATTAGTAAGAAAGTAGTAGATCAAACTACAGGTAAACAAGTAAGCCTTGAAAAATTAGATGCAAACAATTCTACCAATGGCTTTGTTTTTATTAATGACTTTAAGACAAACTTAAATATTAGAGAGTTTCCAAGTGTTAGTATTCGAAATCCCGCAGAAACACATTCGGGGTTCTTCGCCTCTCTTCACGGAACAGGAAAAGTTACTTATCCTGATTGCCTTGTTGTAAGAAAAGAGGATTTTACAAAGTACTTTGGCTATCTTGTTATCGAGCAAGAAGAACCAAATGTTGATACGTTAAAAGTTATCATTGATGGAAAGGAAGTTGCACAAGGTGGAGCAAACGGTTGGGAGTACCTTGGTTTCAGGACAGATCAAAATATTTTAGTTAAAAGTCCAAGTGAACCAACTTCGGCAACACCCGGTATTTTTAAAACAGGGTACGTGATAAAGCTTAATGGAACATCTATTTATAATGACGTTACAACCAGTGGTGAACGTGGTTACGTAGAGTTTCTTCCAAAGCAGTAAATAGTAACCCGAGTGTTCTACTAGTCTATATTGATAAATTCTTTCAGTAATTTCCATATCTTGTGTTATATTTAACTTAAGAAGGTAAGGTGCATCATGGAAGAAAAGTGGTACTTTGTCGAAGACGGAGAAAAGAAGGGACCTTTTGCGAAAAAGGACATTCTTAAGTACGTTGAGATTGGCAGAATTAATATTGATACATACGTTTGGACAAAAGGTTTTGCCGATTGGAAGCGCGTTAAAGATGTTAAAGAAATAAATGATCATAGAGAAAACACAGGACTGATCGGAGAGCGGACTCAACCGTTTTTAAAGATGCCAGGTGCAAAGCCTGTTGCTTTAAATTTCAAAACGATTGATCCTGGAGTAAAGCAAATATTTATAAAAACAGGACTTGATCGTGGAACCGTTGCGAAAGAGTTTGGTCCTTTTGACCTTTCAATGTTGAAAAAACTTTATAAAGGAAAAAGGATTAATGGGAAAACTCTTGTATTTTTTCCAGGTCTTGATGTCTGGAGAGTTATAGGTTCATTTGAAGACTTCGAAGATATTTTTGAGGAAGCACCTCCTGAAATTAAAGAGAGCGAAAAAAGAGATTGGGAAAGAAAGCCTTTTACTGCACGTCTTTTCTTCACCAACGAAGACCAGTTCTTTGAAGGTATTTGTAAAGATATATCAATGGGTGGGATGAAAGTTTTGGTTGATAATTTTCCTTCTGACCTGGGAGAAGAGATCTCCTTGAATGTTCACCCTGAAGAAGAGTCTCATCAATTTGTCGCGAAAGCGAAAGTGGTGAGAAAATTAGATAACAATGGTGGGTTTTCTTTGCAGTTCATTGATTTAGATGACAAGGCAAAGAGGGCCATAAGTTCATATTTATCAAAGAATTAAATCAGGTATGAAGATATTTGAAAATGATATTGTCTCTGAGTCAGGTTCATTGAGATCTTTTCGTGTCGAGAAAAAAAATACTGATTCTGAAGAGTTTTTTATTATCCCTGAAATTGGAGAACGAGATAGTGACATTGAAAAGTTAATGTACGATCTTGATGCCAAAAAAACAGTAAGCTTCGATCTTAAAGGCTTTGGTCATAGTGATGGTGAAAAAGGTGACTTCGGAAGCTTCAGTGAAGTGCTAAATGATATAATGAATGTCCTCGATTATCACAAAATGAAAAATGTTCATTTAGTAGGTGTAGGAAAGAGTTATCTTTTTATCTTGTTTCTTTACTTAGAGCACGAAAAATATTTTAAGAAAAAAATTAAGAGTATTAGCTTTATTGCTCCTAAGATATTTGAAGAAAAAGTTTTAACAAAATTTACGTCACAGTCAAATATTCTTACAAACTTACTGAGTGATTTATATGTTTTTAATAAGGAAACACCTGTCCAGGTAAAGTCTTACTTAGATTACATTGACTTTTTTACTCGGCTAACAGAGCCATTGTACTTTATTGAAAAAGATATCGATCTGTACTTTCCAAAGGACCAGGACAAGCGGATTCTTGAGTTGTTTGATCTTTTTGAAGAATCTATTATAAATGCTAAGGTTAATAAGTATGAATATAAAAAACTTAGTGATGTCATAATTCACTTGGAGGAAAAGAAGTGAAGATTTTTTGTCTTTTATTTATTCTCTTATCGTGTTCTTCGATGAGTGAAAAGCAAGTTATGTCAGGACAGATTCGCCTAGATCAGGGGAGAAAAGTAGGAGAGGTCTGGAATGATTCCCTTTCATTGAAAAGAAAAACTTGGTTTCATGGAATGAAGATAGAGTTTGATAATTACTTTGGTCATATAACTAAAGATTCAAAATTTATGAATTGGTTTGGAGAGGCAGAGCTGGCATTTTTCAATGACTGTTCAACCATCGTGCTTTCTTTAACCAACACCAATTTTCACCATGTTTTTGCAAACCATGATATTGTCAATCAAATGAGTTTAAATAATTTTTCTAAAATTAGTGCTCCTGTATTTATTAAAAATTTTAAATTACACCCCGAATACAGGCATTGGAACTTAAGTATGTATGAGCCTAAGCTATTTTGCTCTACACAAAAGATTAACTCTCTAACATTGAGTATTCCAAGCTATGAGAAAACTGAAGTACGCCTTTAACTATTCGCTTCTTTTTACGCTCTTGTTAACTCCTTTAAGTTTGTTGGCAAGTATTGAGTACTTTGTCAGCTCTCCTGTTGCAATCAGCTATAACAAATTGGGAGAACCTCAAAAGCTTTTCTTTTGTACCGAAAAGTTCATTGGAGAAAAAGAGGTTAAGGGCTGGGTTTACAATTCATTGAATTTTAAAATGAAGTTAAATGTTTTGGGCCAAAAAAAAGTTGAGTGTGAAGAGTTAAAGCCTTTTGCAAATTCTTTTCGGTATTCACTTTCTTCTGAGTATTTAGTGAGATTAGGGAGGCTATATGAAAGGTTTCGTTAAGCTTTTAATCGTGGTTTTTTCACTTAACTCATATTCTTTTAAGAAAGACCTTTCTCTGAAGGAAGTTGCTAAGCGAGATTTACTTCTTGTTGAGCAAGAGGTTGAGAGTCTCGAAAGTAATAGTGAGTCGTTTTCTTGGAAGTTTTTCCTTGAGTCCTGGCTGATTAAAAATGAAAAAGATCTTGGTTGGGACAAAGATCACATTTCTTATAACTTAAGGAAAGATTTTTCCATAATGTTAAAAAAGATGGGGTATCAAAAAAAATATAAAATTTTGATGTTTGAAGGAAACAAATATGATCATTTTTCTTTTGATTTATTAAAGGATTTAATTTTTATTTCCCTTAATAAAGACTTGTTACTTCAAAGTGATTATTCCCATGGTGAGGCACTAACTTTGTGTTTAGAGCTTTATCAAGCAGCTGAAATGAACTTTTTCAAGCAACAAAGCGGTGTGAAAGTCTTATTAAAAGAGATGAGAGAGTCTCAGCATGCAGAAACTTTAATGGATAAGCTTATGGGTAAATATTCAAGTTATTTAAGAAAAGATAGGCTTGGCCCCTTGGAAATGAATAGGTTGAATGCGAAAACGTTTATTTCCTTGAAGTCTAATATGGAAAAGTTAAATGACTATATCGGAATGAATAAAAAAAGAAAAAGCTTGATTAAAAAGTTGCCAGAGAACTACTTTGAAGATCGAGCTCAGCTAATAATAGAACTTAAAAAGAGGTTGTAATGAATATTTGGGAAATTATTTGGGATTCGGGTCCTATTGTTAAATTTGTATTATTTTTATTAGTGGTACTTTCTATAGTTTCCTGGGGTGTTGTCTTTTATTACTTTAGAACTTATAAAAAAATTAAAAGACTAAACGGAAGTTTTCTGAAAATGTTTTTTAATGAAGGTTTCCTTGGGTCAAAGTCAATGGATGACTTTGATCAAAAAATATCATTGTTTAAAGGCTCTCCGCTGTTGCCTGTTTGGAAAATGTTCTTTAGGGAGTTTCGAAGTGTTGAGAAAAGAGTTAATGAAAAAGAGGGACTAAGTCTTGCGGAACATTTATCAAAAGGCGACCTCAGTAACTTTGAGAGATCTCTAGAGCAAGGAATTGATGCTTCTGTCTTAAAGCTCGATAAACATCGATCAATATTGGCAAATATCTCAAGTGTCGCCCCTTTTGTCGGCTTATTCGGAACAGTTTGGGGAATTATTAACTCATTTAATGGGCTCTCAGAAGGTGGGGGGTCACTAGAATCAGTTGCTCCAGGAATTGCGGAAGCACTTGTTGCAACGGCCGTCGGTTTGTTTGCCGCCATACCAGCTTCCTGGTTTTATAATCATTTCTCTCGAAAATTGAGAGAAGTTAAGTTTGAGTTATTGAGCTTTTCTAAAGATTTATTGAACTATTTAAAGTATTTTTCAATCTAAGTTGATGGGGATGTTTTATGAGCTTTAGAATGGATCGAGATGACGATGAATTAAATGCTGAGATTAATGTCACGCCTTTAGTTGATGTAATGCTAGTACTTTTAGTCATTTTCATGATTAGCACACCTTTGATGCTCAATGGAATAAATCTAAATCTTCCGAAAACGAAAAAAATTAATAATATAAACTTGAAAAAAACTCAAATTATAATCTCTATTGACCAAAGCCTAGATCTTTTTATTGATGAAAGAAAGGTCTTAGACAGCGAACTCGTTGGGGTCACAAAGTCTTTAATGAAAGAAGAAAGAACTAAGGCTGTTTTTTTACGAGCAGATGAATCCGTTCCCTACGGAGTCGTTGCTCACGCTATTGCTAAACTTAAAGGTAGTGGAGTGGATTCAATTTCACTTATCACTGAAACGATGAAAAAATAAATGAAAAAATTTATCATTATTTCATTACTTTTTCATGGATCGATTGGATTGTTTTTTTTTCTTTATCAAAACGGAAACTTCTTCTCTAGCAAATCGATTAGTGAAAGTGTGCTTAAAGACGCAGTTAGGGTTGATATTGTCGGCATGCCAACTAAAACTTTAAATGAATTGAAGCAATTACAATTGACTAAAAAATCTCCTGTTACAAAAAGCGAAGCAGTTGAAAGTAAAGAAGTTCCATCTACTGCAAAGGAAAAAGAAGAGGAAGTTTTTAGTAAAGAAGCAAAGGTGAAATCCAAGGAAAAAGACACTGAAAATAAAAAGAAAGTAAAGAAGGGTGAAAAGAGTAGGAAAATTGAAATTAAAGGTTTGGATGAATTAGTTCTAATGGGAAATCAAATATCCAAGGGAGCATCACTTGATTCTGAAAATATCTCGGATGAAGCTTTGGCGATGCTTGATGAATATGCAAGTAAGGTGCGTGAAAGAGTTAAAAGTCTTTGGGAGCTCCCGACTAATCTTTTGAAAAATGAAGAGTTAAAATGTGAGGTTGTGTTGTTTATTAATAAAGAAGGGAAGCTTGTTAAAACGCAATTTTTGTCAAAAAGTAGTAACGAAGAATATAACAAAATAGTGCTAGATACTTTAAAAAGAGCACAACCCTTTGGTAAGCCTGACCCTGAAATTAGTGGAGCATTGGCAAAAGGAAAACTATTAATTAAATTCCCTTTCTAGGAGTAGAAACTGTGAAGTATATAATATTATTTTTATTTTCAATGAAAGTTTTCGGACAAGACTACAAAGTTATAAGTGTGGGAAAAGCACGTAAAGCATTACATAAGTGGCACTTCTCATTAAGTGCTTGCGAGAAAACTTCTCAAGCGAAAAAAGACGTGTTCATTAAAGCCTTTAATGTTTTAAAAGAAGATTTTTCAACTTATGCACATAAAATCTTGGTGAGTGAGTCAAAACAAAATAAAAGTTTAAATTCTAAAAGTAGCATAAAGAAATATTTCAGTGAAAACTACTTCTATCTTGTTGAGGTTGACTGTCAAAAATCTAGTATCATTGCCCTAGAAATGGCGAACCAAGCAAAAGTTTTTGACCAAAGCCTCACAGGAACTAGATCTGTCACGCGCAGTTTATTGCATCAAATAGCCGCCTCTATTTACAAAAGAGCTTATAATGAAAAGTCCGTATTCCAAGAAAAAATAGCTTTTGCAGCAAGCGCAAGAAGCTCTTTAAGTAAAACCCAAAAAGAGCTCTACGTTATGGACTTCGATGGAAAGAACCCACAGAAACTGACAAACCATGGAGGCGTTGTCTTGTCTCCAGCATTTAGCCCTGATAACTCTCGCGTTCTTTACAGTGTCATCCAAGGGGGAGGGGTTAAACTCTATGAGATCGACCTACGGACAAGGCAAAAGCGCCTTATCTCTGGGAAGAAGGGAATAAACTCAGGAGCAGTTTATACACCTGATGGAAAAGGAGTTTACTTAACACTGAGCTTTTCAGGTAATGCTGATATTTACTATATGGACCTAGGGAGCAAGTCCCTAAGAAAGGTAACGGGACACTTCGGGGTCGATGTTGACCCCTCAATCGATAAGACAGGGAAACTCATGAGCTTTCTATCCTCTCGTTCAGGGCAGGCCATGATATACACGCTAGATCCTAGTGGGACAGAAAAAGGTATTAAAAGAGTGAGCTTTGTTGGAAAGTTTAATGCTACACCTCGGTTCTCACCTAGTAGGAAAGAAATAGTCTTTGCCTCTTGGGTAAATAACACTTTTGACCTCTTTAGAATCTATCCCAATGGGCAATCACTTGTTCGATTAACATCAAACTTTGGCTCTAATGAAGACCCTTCTTATTCGCCAGACGGAGAATTCATCGCTTTCTCCTCAAAACGGGTAATAACACGTAAAAAAATCGATCAGAATATATACATCATGAGCCGCAACGGTGAAAATGTGAGGAAAATTTCAACATCGCTTGGACATTGCTCCGCTCCAAGATTCACTAACTAGCTGAAATTTAATGAAAACAGTGTAAAAAGTTCAGTACCTGATAAAATTTATCTTGTAAATTTTTTACGCACTGCTATACTAGTCAGGTATTAACGCTTTGCGTAATTAAAAAACAATTAAAACTTTACCTGTCAAGGAGCTTTACATGATTCAAGTTAACTTACTTCCAGAGTCTTACGAACTGTCTAAATTAATCTCACTACTTTCAAGTGATTTACGTGAAGAAATCTTCTTTCCGAGACTTTCTTCTCAGATTTTAGCATTAGGTCTTGGAGATCAAGTTGAGATATCATTATGTTATAACGATGATTCTACAAAGCTTATTGCTAGAAACGGTGAGTACGTTGAATCTTCACAAGAATTAGCTCGAGGAGCAGGTCCTTCTGGTTATGTTGTAAAAACTAAGAGAGCTTATTACAGTAATTCAGTTTCAAGTGATCCTGTTTTTTCAACGGTTGAAAGAGAAGGAATCACTTCAGAGCTCATTATTCCTTTGAGTGTTGAAGGTAATATTCTTGCTACAATCCATGTTCAATCTCGTAACGAAGATGTGAAGTATGGTGATGATTCTTTAGCAGTAGTTAAAGAGTTTTTGAATCAAATCGAGTTACCACTAGGAAATATAAATCTTTATTTAATGACTAAGTTTTTAAATAGAGAACTTATGGGAAAAATAAGTACTAATGACTTTGATTCTCAGGGAGTTGAATCTTCTTCAAGGGAAGAAGTTGAGATGATTGGACAAAACGAAGAGCTTCTTAAGGCAATTTCAATGGGTAAAAGAGTAGCGAAACAAGATTTCCCAATCTTGTTAAAAGGTTCTATTGGATCAGGAAAAAGGCTTCTAGCTAAGAAAATACACTTTGAAAGTTTGCGTGCAGGAGCAGATTTCAGAGTTATTGAATGCAAGACTCACAGTGAAGATGATTTTGAAAAAGAACTGTTTGGATTCGAAGGAAATGCTGGAGTATGGGAGCAAGTTAATGGCGGAACTCTTGTGCTAAATGATATTGCATCCTTGTCGGCTAAAATGCAGTCGAAAATATTTGCTACGATGGTTTCAGGTTCAGCAAAGAGATATCAAGGACAAAAAGGAATTAACCTAAATGCAAGAATTATAGCGACTTCTCAAACAGAGCTTAAAGATAGTGTTGCAGCAGGAAAGTTTAGAGAAGATCTTTTCTATAGACTTGCAACAGTAAGCATTGAGCTTCCTCATATCCTTGATAGAGGGGATGATATTAAAATTTTGGCCAATCACTTTTTGAATATGGGAAAAAGTGAGAAGAAAGTTCTAACTCCACAGGCTCAAGAAGAACTTCTTAAGTACACTTGGAAGTCTAATATTTTAGAACTTAGAAATGCAATGGAAAGAACTTATGCACTTACAGAAGGTCGATATGTTGAAAGCCTTGTAATGGAAGGAGTTTTTTCTGGGACAGAAAGAGACCTTGCAAAAGAAGCTGAAGAGAAAGAAACTTTTTCTCCTGTTACGCTACAAGATTTAGAGAGAAAGCATATCTGCAAGACACTAGAGTTCTTAAATGGAAATAAAACGAGAGCTGCAAAGTCTTTAGGAATCACTGTTAAGACACTTTATAATAAATTACATAGTTATGGTTTAATCTCTAAGGCCGCTCAGTAAGCTGAGCGCCCTAGGGTATATCCCACTTGTATAAACTGACAAAAACGATTAAGATTTATAACGGAGAAATTATTATGGCCAGAAAAGCAAGAGTATCTAAAGACAAGCCCAAAAGTCCTGAAGTGAGAGCTTTTAAAGCTTCGTCTGAAGTGGAAAGTTTTTATTCTTTTATTCATGAAAATGACCTAAGAAGAGAAGCTAAGATTCTAATGGAAGCGGTTTTAAAGTCTATTCCGAAGAAGAGAAAAAAGTCATCTAAGGTTCTTCACTAAAAATTATGACCCTTTAAATTTATGGATGAACAATAAATCATGGAAGATAAATCCACTATCGCCTCAAAAAAAAGAAAACTAATATATGATGTCCTTTATGGCTTTGTTCAACTGACCCCAGTTGAATGGGAGATCATTCAAACTCCGTTTTATCAAAGACTGAGATGGATCAAACAGTTAGGCTTCTCACAATACACTTATCCTGGAGCTGAACATTCTAGGTATGGGCACTCGATTGGAGTTTTAAATAACGCTCAAGCAATTTTAGAATCTATAGGAAAAAGTCCTGATATAAAAAAACTAGTAAAAGGTGAGCTAGATTCAACTGACTTATACGAGCAACAGTGTATTAGAATTTCTGCACTTATTCATGACATTGGAACATTTCCTTTTTCTCACACGACTGAAAATGCTTATATCAGATATGGGGAAACTTCTCAGAAATCTGAAACTAAGTTAGATAATCATGAACATCTAGGGTCGTTTATTATTAAAAGAACAGACTACGAAGGTGGAATTACTTTCATCCTCAAGAAGTACGGAATTGATCCTCAGAGAATATCTGACCTTGTAAAAGGAATAGATAAAAATTTACTAGCGAATCAAATTCTGCACTCTCAAATTGATTGTGATCGAATGGATTATCTTTTAAGGGATGCTCATTACACTGGGTTAAAGTATGGTGCTTATGATAGGGACTATCTTTTGAATCACTTTCACGCAGTTGATGTAGGAGGCCAAGAGGTTTTGGCCATTCACGAAAAAGCTCTTAATTGTGTTCAGGACTTTTTGATATCTCGATTTGCTTGGTATTCTCAAGTTGTCAGATCGGCCAGGGGAGCCAAGTTTGATGCTATTGCTGAAGAGATCGCACTTTACTTGTTAAATGAAAACCTAATGTTTAAGTACAGTGACCTTTTGAGCTTTATTGAAAAAGACCCATTTAAGTTTTTTGCATTTAATGACTCTTATTTTCTTTCTCTCATTCAGAACCTTCTGACAGATGGAAAGTTGGATAAAAACTTACGTATTAAAGGTATGGTGGAAAGTTTACTATTTAGTAAGTCCCCTGTTTCAATTAAAAGTGATGTATTTCAACAAAAGATTCTCGATCAGAATAATTCAAGTGAGAATGCTAAGATTTTAAAGTCTGCTAGAGACAAATTCCAAGAGCTTTCACGTTATTTAGATAAACATGGCAATGAGAATGATTGGATTATTGAGGATCTTCCCAAAAAAGATATTTATTTAGTGAAGTCGGAAAAGAGGGTCATTAAGGGAATGACTCAAGGTAACGTTTTGCTGGAAAGGGACCCTGTTAAAATTTTGTTAAAGTCAGGCAATCTTATTTTACTTTCATCAGTTGAGCACCATTTGATCTCGCATCTCAATAAGTCATCGGCTTTTATTCCTCATGTATTTTGTTCTCCAGGAGCATATGACGTACTAGAGAAGTCGGGATTACTTTAAATCCTTTTCAATTTTTGCTTTCTGCCCGCTGAAAGTCTAAAATTATAAGAGACTAAGAAGGTAGAGTAGCAACGACATGGAAAGTCCAAGTACACACATTCAAGATAACCACCGTTTTGAGAATAGTCCTTACTCCGATAGTGATGAGATGACACTCTTTGAAGCCAAGGGTGTTTCTTTTGGTTACGAGCCAAACTCAATTATTTTAAAAAATATTTCACTGACACTAAATACTGGTGATTTTCTTTTTATAACAGGCAAAACAGGTAGTGGTAAAACAAGCCTGCTTAACTTTATTGATTCTGATAAAAACTTTCGTTACATTCAAGGGCACCGAAGTCGTCTTCACTCTCAAGATGACCTCTTGTTCAGCTCAAGAGTTTATCAAGACTTGAAGGTTTTTAAAGATATGAGTGTCGCTGATAATTTGGAGTTGGCCTTTGATCAGCAAATTTATGATAACTACCAATCCTTTTTTGATACTTTAAAAGATTACCTGGAAATATTTGGACTCAAAGAGCAGTTAAGAACTAAGCTTGCCTCGAGTAATGGAGCAACGTCTCAAAAAGTCGCAATTATAAGGTCTATACTATCAAAGCCACGTTTGATACTGGCAGATGAACCAACAAGTTCATTTGATCAACAAACGACGCATAAAGTTTATGATCTTTTCAATCTCTTAAATCAGAAAACTCAGATGAGTGTTGTTTGGGTGACTCATGATAAAGATCTTGTTCAAAAGTTTCGGGGGCGAATTTATCAAATAGAAAACCAAAGAATGTTAAATGTGAGGCGCCATTGTTTTACTTAAAACTCTTTGGGAAATCTTTACTGAGAAAGCCTGTTTGTGCGATCAGCTTCATTCTTTTCTATGGTCTCTCTCTTACTTTCCTTTATAATCAAACTAACTTTCAAAAAGTTTTAACTCAAGACAAAGTACAGAAGGTTTCATTTAAAGCTTTTTATCTTAATCATGGTGTAAAAGAGAAGATGCTTCGACTCATGGTAAGGTATCAAGGAGATGTTTCTTTTGAAGAAATTGGTGCAGGAATAAATGAAAAAGAAGTTAAAAGTTCCCTTGAAAGCCTAGGTGTCGATCTAGCTAAAATGGGTGGCTTTCGTGTTGTTTTTGATTCAAAACTGTCACGCCAAGATATGATTAACTTTTACTCGGATTTCTCTGATTCCTTTTTCTCTACAGAGGTATCAGTTTCAGAGCTTTATTTTCCTATAAAGAAGAATCTTGGTGAAGGTTTCTTTAAAAATAAGCAAGGGCTATTGCAGCTTCTTTTAATTGTGCTTAGCTTTATAGCACTTTCAAGCTTTTACGTACTGTTGTTAGACTTGTCTAAGCTCTCTTTTGTGACAGAAAAATATCAACGTAAGAGAAATGTTTTTGAGAAAGCCAGCCTGGCGGGAGTCTTAATACTCTTTTGTCTCATAAGTGTTTTTAATGGAGTATTTTTTAATATCTCGCTAGAATCGATCCTCATTCTCGGTTTTTCTCTAGTTCTGATCACGCTTGGTTTTAGCTTTAATTTAAGACATAAGAAGACTTATGAGACTATCTCTTAAATACTTAGCTTTATTATTTCCTTCAATCCTGTTTTGTATTAACGGATTCACAACAGTGAGCGATGACGCTAAGCTAATGGAGTTGGAGTTATCATTAAAAAAAACAGACCGACAGTTAAAAGTAGTTAACCAGAAAATCTCAGACACCCAGCTCGACCTTAGTCAAAAAAATGAGAAATATGTTTATTTATTAAGTTTTCAGCAAAAAATGACAAAAGAGCTGACTAGACTTGAGAGAGAAATTTTTATGCTTGAAGAAGCACTTGATGTGCTCAAAAAATCTTTGCAGGTAGGCTTGTTAAACTTAACTCGACTCCAGTCCCACGGAGAGGGAGTCTCAAATCTAATAGAGAAGAATATTGAAAATTCTAAGTTAAAAGAAAGAACGCGTAAGTACGGTGTTCTTAAGGAAAAGTTAAGCTTGCTTCAAAAAAACTATATAAACTCAAAAAGTGATCTTATTGAAATAAAAAATGAAACTGCAGCTGTACATAAAATCTTACTGGAGTTAGAGGCAAAGAAAGGTGGGTTTATAGAAGAGTACTATGAGAATGTTGCTAAGAAGAAAGTTTCCGAAATTGAAAAAGACATTCGTTTAGAAAATATTAAAGAAAGAGTAGAACATTTGGATGTAGAGAAAGTCTCTGATTTCTCAATGCCTTTAAACCATGTTGTGGATAAAAATGTTAACAGTGAAGGTGCTGAGCTTTTTTATGAATCGATCGAGCCAGTTTTTGCTTCTGCCTCAGGAAAAATCATTTACTTAAATGAATTGTCCTCCTATGGAAAAGTTTTAATTATTGACCATGGAAACAATTTAAAAACAGTGCTTTTAGGTCAAGTTGATTATTCAGTGAGACAAGGTGATCTTGTCACAAGAAAGGAAGTTATTGGACGAGCTAAGTGTGAAAAAGGTAAAATTTGTAAGTTATATTTAGAGTTAAGAAAAGCTGAAGAGAATCTTAGCTTGAGTAAGTATTTTAATTTGACCACAAAAATCTAGGTGAGGATTATGCATAAGTTTTTATTCGTGTTGATTGTTTCTTTATTTGCTTGTCAGCAAGGGCATAGTAAAAAAGACAATAAAAAAGTAGGGGTTGATTTCGCTAGGCTAGAGCTTATTAATAAAGTTATGCATCTAGTAGAAAAAAACTATTACTTAGAAGTAGAGAAAGATGTTTTGATTGAAGGTGCTCTGAAAGGAATTATGGATGCTCTAGATGAGCACTCTAACTATCTTGATGTAGAATTATTTAAAAAAATGAGAGAGGACACTCAAGGAGAGTTTGGAGGTATTGGTGTCGAAGTCTCCTATGAGAATGGGAGCCTGAAAATTATTTCAGCTATCGAAGATACACCTGCATTTAAAGCAGGGATTAAGGGAGGAGACCAGATCGTTGAAATAAATAAAGAAAATATTTTACGATTAAGTGTCCACAAGGCAATTGAAAAAATGCAAGGTAAGGTTGGGGAGAATATTCGTCTTGGGATAAAAAGAGTCGGAGAAGATGAAATACTTCATTTTAATGTTAAAAGAGAGATTATAAAGGTTCAGCCTGTTAAATCGAGGTTAATTGAAGATGGGTATGCTATTTTACGGTTAGTTCAGTTCCAGGTGAATTCGGAGAAATTTTTAAGAAAAGCATTAAGTAAGATAAGAAAGAAATCAAAGATTCCTCTCAAAGGAATAATTTTAGATTTAAGAGGGAACCCTGGGGGACTTTTAGATGAGGCCGTAAATGTTGCGTCTATTTTTCTAGAAAAAGGCGTTGTTGTTTCCACTGAATCGAGGGATCCAAATTATAAAGATATTCGGTATGTTAGAAAGTCAGGTGAGAAAATTTTAGAAACACCTCTTGTTGTTTTACTTGATAGGGGGAGTGCCTCCGCTTCTGAAATTGTGTCCGGAGCGTTACAAGATTATAAACGTGCAAAAATTTTAGGTGAAAAATCTTATGGAAAAGGGACAGTTCAAAGTGTGACTCCCTTAGATAAAGATACTGCTATTAAATTAACTATTTCTCAGTATTTAACTCCCAACAAGAGAAAGATTCATAAAAAAGGCATTAAGCCTGATGTTGAACTTAAAAGTATTGACCGCTCAAAAGAGAGGAGTTATTTAAATGACTCTCAAGTACCACTGGCCCTTGATTATTTAAAAAAAATGCAATAAATGCTAGACGCTTCTGGAGAATCATTAAGTGTCACAGACTTGGTTTCAAAAATTAAATCAGGTCTTGAGCGTGAGTTTCGTTTTATCGATTTAAATGGAGAAGTCACCCAGATAACGCGTTCGCATTCAGGACATTTCTATTTTAACTTATCAGATAAAGACTCAACTGTAAGTGCAGTGCTGTTTCGTCGTGATGCTCAATTAAATCCTTTAATTAGAACACTTAAAGAAGGAGATCAAGTCCAGGTTATAGGGTCTTTATCGGTTTATCAAAAGAGATGTAGTGTTCAAATAATCACTAAAAAATTAATTAAGTTTGATGCTCAAGGAAAGCTAGTTAAAAGGTTTGAAGAACTTAAGAGTAAGCTTGCTGGCCAAGGACTTTTTGATTTAAGTTTGAAAAAAGAGATTCCTCGAAATACAAAAAAAATAGGCTTGATAACCTCACCACAAGGCGCAGCCTATGGTGATTTTATGAAAATCTTAGATGAAAGTTCTTTTCATTATCATGTTGTTCTTATCCCAGCGCTAGTCCAAGGTGAGCGAGCTCAAGAAAGTCTTTTAGGCGCTTTCAAATTTGCCAGCGATAGCAAAAATGAATTTGATGTTATTGTTCTCACGCGAGGTGGTGGAAGCTTAGAGGATTTGTGGTGCTTTAACAGTGAAGCATTGGCCAGGAGTATTTTTGACAGTAAAGTTCCAGTTATAAGTGCAGTTGGTCATGAAATTAACTTTTCTATTTCTGACTTTGTCGCAGATTTAAGGTGTTCAACTCCAAGCGATGCGGCAAAAGTATTAAGTACATATCAAAAAGAGCAGCTGATTAGGTTCCAAAATATCTCAAAAAGAATAAGTTTGATCTCCAAGGGTATCTTGAGTGATTACCATAATCGTATCTCTTTATTAAAACCCTTAAGTGTTTTCAAAGCGATTAGTCAAAAATTTGAAATCCTAAAACTTAGGATTGAAAAGTTTAGAGCGAAGGATTACTTTCACATCTTAGGTCTTTCAGATGCGCAAATTGAACTCGATACACAGATAGAAAGAACTGAAGTGAATGTTAGGAATCAAATAGAAAACTACAAAAAACGTCTTGCACGCATTGAAACATTACTGAGCTCACTTGACCCCCATCGGGTTTTGAATCGTGGCTACACATTTATAAAAAGCAATGGTAAAGTTTTAGAGAACGCAAAAAATTTTAATAAAAATAAAGAAGCTATTTTTTCAATTGTATTCAATGATGGAGAAGTGGATGTTCCAAGGAAGTAAAGATGAGTCGATATATTAGCATTTTACTATTTCTCTTCACTCAAGCCTGTAGTATTGGAATTTCGCAAAATATTGAAGAGAGAGTTATAGAGGTCAGTCCGGGGCATGTAAGGTTTGTTTCATTCCCATTTGGAATTGAGAGGAAAATTACCACAAGTAAGTTAGTTTGTGCGGGTAAATCTGTCCCGCTTGAAGTTGGAGGTGGGAAAGCTCAAGGTTATTGGGCCCAAGGATATTTTACAAAAGTAGGTAAAAAGGAGTGTCACCTTTATTTAGACTCAAAAAAATCAGATGCTTTTAAGGTCACATTAAATGTCGTTCCTTATAACTATCCTTCTGAAACTCTAACTGTTGACAGGAAGAGAGTTAGTTTAAACAAGAAAGACCTTGCTCGAGTACAAAAAGAACAGTCTCGTTTGAATAAAATTTATAAGAGTACTCCAACACACTACTACTTTACTGAAGAGTTTGGCTCGCCACTAGATTACAATGTTGAGCACCATAAATTAACGAGTCATTATGGAAAGAGGCGAGTTTTTAATGGAACTCACAAGGGACAACATTTAGGCAATGATTATAGAGCTAAAATGAACTCACCAATACCGGCTTCAAATAAAGGTCAAGTTGTTCTTGCGGATGATCTTTTTTATTCAGGAAAAACTGTTATTTTAAATCATGGTCTTGGAATCTTTACTATGTACGGACACTTGAACAAAATTAATGTTGGAGTCGGCCAGTTTGTTAAAAAGAATCAAATACTAGGGCTCTCGGGGATGAGTGGACGAGTCACTGGACCACACCTTCACTGGGGGGTGAAAATACACGGTAATTGGGTTGATGGAATTACATTGATTGATGAAAGTAAAAAGCAATTCATATCTTTATAAGTTCTTAAGAGTTTCTTGTGTTAATTAAAACATTAGTCACGCAAAGGAACGACTTTTTCTCTGAAATCGAACCTTTCTTAATTAGGCCCATTATTTTCTCTGACGAAAAACAACTTAAGTGTTTTGCGGTAAATGAGCTTATCGTGGACACAAATCAAGAACTATTTGATTATAGTTTTTACTTAAAAGCCTACTGGAAGCAAAAAAATGAATTGCTTTATAAATCTCAACTAACATTAAACACTTTAAGAAAAGAAATGGAAGTCCCTTTGGAAAGTGAAGACAGTCTTAAGATTGTTAATTTTTTCCATAAATTTGAAAATAAAGTTCTTGAAGGTAGCTCTCTGTTATCATTCTTTAATATGATTAAGTTAGAGTTTGAAAGTACTGCTAGTACGATTGATCCTCTGTATTTTATATGTGAAGATCAATTTTTTTCTATCAGTGTTGAAGCTAAGAGTATAAAAATTATTTCATATCTCTTTTCAATGTTTATTCAGAGTAAAAAGAACCTTGTAAAAGAATCTATTAATTTTCAATCATACAAACTCCTTGAAACATTTTTTAATCAGTCAGATGTCGGGTTGGTTGTTTTTAATCAAAACAATGAACTCGTTATTCATAATAAAGCTTTTCGAGATTTAAATATTTTAAGTCAAAAGGTTCTTAGTCTACAAGATAAAGAGAAAATTGAAGTAGAAGGGAAAAGCTTTGAGGTTAGTGTTACCTCTTTAGAAGCTAGATTTAAACTTTTCTCTTTTAAGTTAAGTAAGGGGAGTTACCATGACTCCCAAGATGAAGAGTTGGGAATTATTACGAGCTCAATTGCCCACGAGATTAATAATCCAATTGCTGGAATATTATCAGGAGTTGATGCCCTGACAATGATAGATGATAATCTTTGTGAATCTAGTGCTGAAATACTTCAAGAGATAAAGAAGTCAGCTTTGAAGTCTAAAAACTTAGTAAGTACATTTCTTGGGTTTTATAAAGATAAGTTTTCAAGTCTCGATACCTCGTCAGAATCCGCTCCAATTGATCAAGCCTTTGATTTAATGCGTACAAGGCTCATTGAGTCAGAGTTAAGACTGAAGCTGGAGTTTCAAGGAAAGTCTCAAAAGGCCATGTTGCATAGAAACAACTCTCTTTGGACAATGCTTTTTTACCTCACTTTAACAAGTGTGATAAATGTGATCCTACGTGATCGATTAATTAGAAGGCGTCAGCACCAGTCTCTAGATTTAAAAGTAGTTTCTCCAAATAAGGGAGATATTGGTTTTGACTTAAGTGATGAAAGTTTAAATCAACTAGTATTTAATGACTTAAATAGTTCTGCATTTTTTCACTATCTTCTGCAAAGAGGGCAGTGTTATTTAGCTTATGAAGAGTCAACTGTACTCATTCGAAATTTATAAATGGAAATCAGGGAATTCGACAAATCTTTTAAGTAAAGACATTTCAGTTAATATCTCATGGTCTCTTACTTTTAGAGACCTAGGGAAAGACTTCTTTTGGACACAAAAAACTTTATCTTTATTTTTTAAAATATAATTCATAATGACTGTATTTACATCTTTGTGAGCTGCATGTTGTCCAATTCTCTTTGATTTTTTGATGAAGTTTTTATTGATGTAGTTAACACATTTTTTTTCTTGGCCAGGGAAGCGAAATATAATCATTTTCTTAGAAGACAAAGAGTCCCCATCGTAAGCAATATATTGGTTTCTCATTAAATGTGGGACTAAGACTATGTTTGAGTTGACCGGCTTTGATTTTGATTGATCGACAGGGATAGAGTTATTAATGATCTCTAGAGTTTGTTCCCTTTGTTCTTTGTTAATATTGAGAAAAGCTTCTTTAAATGAAATTAATGCCCGGAGATAACTTCCAAATATTCGAATTGAAACAGTGTGGACTTCATCATTCTCAATTGTTTTTTGGATATGATCAAATATTTCTTTATTGTTTTGGCAAGGAATAATACTAAAGATGAGTCCTGTTTGTGTCTTAAATGTAATTGTAAAAGGAGTTTCAGTTTTAATAAGTTTTTTTAAGAGCTCTTTTGCTACCGATTTCTCACGTAAGCTTATTCTATCTAATTCAAAGCGATTTTTAGGATAATACATTTGATTAACTTTTGTTAATCCTCGTTTTGCCATTAACTCCATATAGTAAATAAAAATTTCAGATGTAAGTTTCGCATCAGAAAGCGCTCGGTGAGCTGAATGATTTTTCATATGGAAAATATCAGATAAGAAGGTCAGGTTTGAGCTAGTTGTTTCAGGTAAGAGGAACTTTGTCATGACGTTGGTACAAAGATTCTTATTGCTAAGTTCAGTTCTCTTCATTTTTCTCAAAACAGAGTTGAGAAACGGGACATCAAAACCAACGTTGTGTGCAAGCAAAATGTCATCGCCTATGAACTCAACGATTTCATCAATCACTTCTTCAATCAAAGGCCGGCCTTTAAGGTCTGATGGTTTAGTAGAAGTTAAGCGTTGGACGTAAGGTGGAATTTTGATACTTGGATTGATTTTAAATTCTTTTTTTGCGGTGACCTTTAAGTTCTCTATTTTTACAAGACCTACTTCAAAAATTTGATCTTTATTGAAGTCTCCGCCAGTTGTCTCTAGGTCAATGGCACAAAAGCTTAGGCTTTTAAGTATTTCTAAACTAGAACTTTCAGATTCATTCATGATATGTGGTTTAAAATAAAATGTTTAACAAGCTTAGAAAATTTCGCTGTCACTTTTGCTGCTTGAACTTGAACATCTTCATGCGTTAGCTCATCGTCTCTCAGACCTGCCCCATAATTTGTAATACAAGAGATTCCTAAAACATCATAACCGCAGTGCTTGGCAGCAATGGCTTCAGGGACAGTGCTCATACCAACCATGTCTCCTCCCAGTCTGAAAAAGAGCTTCACTTCGGCAGGCGTTTCATAGCTTGGTCCTGAAACATTAAAGTAAGTACCAGTATGCAGTCCAACTTCAAGCTCTTTGGCAGATGATTGAAGCTTTGCCATCAGCTCTGGATTATAAACTTTAGACATATCTGGAAAACGGACTCCAAGTTCAGTGAGGTTTTCACCAACGAGAGGATTTACACCTGAAAAGTTAATATGGTCTTTAATTGTAACTAGATCACCAGGTTTAAAGTTTGGATTTAGTGAACCTGCAGAGTTAGTCAATATTAGTTTGTCGAGTCCAAGCATACGGATACAACGAATAGGGTGTAAAATACTATCAAAGCTGTGGCCTTCATAATAATGAAGTCTTCCGGATTGTAATAAAAAAAACTTATTATTTTCTTTTACGAGAACAATTTTTCCTGAATGCCCGGATACACTTGGTGCAGGAAAGTGAGGAATACTTTCAAAAGGAATAACGACTTTCTCACTAAATGCTTCCGAAAAATTTCCAAGACCAGATCCTAAGACAATAAGAGCTTTCGGATATTGACCTACGTCACAGTGCTGCTTGATGACACTTTTAATATAATCTTTTGATTCTTTGAGTTTTTCTACGTAAGTATTCATACAATAATCTTTTTAATCAGTTTAGGTGCAGTAATTTTTTTTGTTGAAACAGTTAAAATATCGTTGATGAATTTCTTCTTCATTTGAGTCATCATCTTTGACTGCTTCTTATGGTGATAAATAGTTAAAAGGCTTTCTCCTTTTTTTACTTTATCTCCAATTTTTTTATGAAACTTAAAGCCAGTTGCATGGTCAATTTTTTCACCAGTAACTTTTCGACCTCCACCTAATTCAATCAGTTGGAGTCCGATTTCTTTATTCTCCATAGAACTTAGGTAGCCATCTTTATTTGCTTTTACTTCTATAGTTTCTTTTGCCACTATTTTTGAAAGGGAATCAAGTTTCTTTAAGTTTGCTCCTTGATGTTTTAATACAGTTCTAAATTTTTCGTAGGCTTTTCCTGAGTCTAAAGCCTCTTTCGCTTTTACTCTGGCAGCTTTAATGTCTTTGGATTTTCCCCCGATATGGATCATATGGGCAGCGAGTTCGACACTTAGTTTTGTTAAATCCTTTGGGCCTTGCCCCTGTAAGGTTTCAACGGATTCAATGATCTCAAGTGTATTGCCGACACAATTTCCAAGAGGCTGTGACATGTCAGTTATAAGAGTTGCGGAACTCTTTTTCATCGAAGTTAATACACTTTTTATATACTTTGCGAGCTTAGTAGCTTCTGGCATTGATTTCATAAAAGCACCATTACCAGTCTTTATATCCATCACAATTCCATTGGCACCCTCGGCAAGTTTCTTGCTGAGAATAGAAGCTGTAATAAGTGGAATGCTATCAACCGTTGCAGTAACATCTCTTAGTGAGTATAGAAGCCCATCTGCAGGAGCAATTTCTTTGGTCTGTCCCATGAGAACAAAGTCATTTTTTTCTAAATAAGAAGAGAACTGATTCAGGCTTAAAGATGTTTTAAAGCCTTTAAGGCACTCTATTTTATCAATTGTTCCACCAGTATGACCAAGTCCTCGACCGGCAATCATAGGAACTTTAATCCCACAACAGGCAGCGATTGGAGCCAATATAAATGAAGCTTTATCACCAATTCCACCAGTAGAGTGTTTATCAACAAAGTGCTTTCCTTTAAATTTAAGGTGAGCTCCACTATTGATCATAACTTGCGTTAAAACCTTAGTTTCTTCAATGTTCATTGGTTGAAAGTAACAAGCCATCAAGAATGCTGTGACTTGGTACTTAGGGATAGAGCCCTCAACTGCACCAGTCAGAAACCAAGTTAGTTCCTGTTTGGAAAGAGGAAGCCCGCGTTTCTTCTGGTCTATAATTCTATAGGCCGATAATTTTTTTACATTCATAGATAGTTATTATGCCGAAAATGGACTTCGCTGTCATGTTTAAGTTGCAAAGTTTAAAAATCGTTTTTATTATCAAGCATTTAAATTCTTAATTTAGACCTGAGGGGAATTTTTATGAAGCTAATTTATTGTATTCTTTTACATCTGGTGCTGCTTAGTTGTGGCAGTGACAAAGAGGACGGACTGATCTCAGAGACTAAGTGGCTTACAACGGACACTGAGATTACTGAGAGTGAGGCAAATGACTTATTTCAAAGTGTTGAATATACAAACAATTATGTGGGTTACGAATATCAACGAAACTTTAGTGCACAAATGAGTGGCTCAGGAGAAGCACAGAAACTAAATTGTAAAGGATCATACAGCTTTAAGACAGTAGTTATGGAAAACTCTTTCGAAGAGTTAGCGCTAGTATCATCGGATGTTAATGACTTTACTGATGAAGGTGAGTTTTCATGTTTAAAGACAATTTTCATGACTCCAGAAGAAATAGATTTTAATGGTTATGCTTGGTCACTACCCAAAATAGAGACTAATATGCTCTGGAATAGTGACTGCCTTGCAACTGATTCTAACCAAGAGAGTAAGTATTATTATAATCAGGTACTAGATAGACTTATTGTTATCGGCCGTTGTAGCGATAACGATACAATTGTTAATGAGGATGGTATGAATGAAAATATAAACAGAGTAGTAACAGGTTCTTATGAATTTGATAGGAAGGATATTTTACTTTATAAATTTGAATCAGTTATCGAAGAAAAGTTAAGCTCAGATAACGGTAATTCGACAGTTAAAATTATAAGAAAGAGTGATTCGAGAAAACTTGGTAAAGTAGATATAAGTAAAGTTAAGCTTCCTGAGTAATCGCTTGAAAGCTTAAGCAATTCGTATTACTTTCATTGTACTATGGAAAGATTCTTATCATTATTTGGCTTACTTTTTTTCATCCTGGTTGCCTTTCTTCTGAGTTCAGATAGAAGTAAGATTAATTGGCGATTAGTCATTTCAGGGATCGTGATTCAAATGCTTCTTGGTCTGCTAATTCTCAAGACTGACATGGGAAGCGTTTTCTTTGATGGAGCCAAAAATTTCTTCAATGCAATCTTAGGTTATACAGATGAAGGTTCAAAGTTTATCTTTGGAGGGTTGCATAATACTGAGAAAATTGGGTTCTCTTTTGCAATAATGGTTCTTCCAACAATTATTTTCATGAGTACAATTATGAGTATTCTTTATCACCTTGGAGTGATGCAGAAAGTTGTTCAAGCTGCGGCTTGGTTAATGGTAAAGGTTATGGGAACTTCTGGGGCCGAATCACTTTCAGCTGCAGCTAATATTTTTGTTGGACAAACAGAGGCACCACTTGTTGTGAAGCCTTATGTAAATGATATGACCAACTCAGAGCTTATGGCACTAATGACTGGGGGGATGGCAACTGTAGCCGGTGGAGTTCTAGCTGCTTATGTTGGCTTCGGAATTGATGCGGGGCACCTTCTTGCCGCTTCTGTGATGTCCGCACCAGCTGCACTTGTATGTGCAAAGCTCATTGTCCCTGAAACGCAGGTATCGAAAACAGCAGGCTCGGTAGAGTTTCACTTTGAAAAAAAGACAGTGAATTTTATTGATGCAGCTGCATCTGGAGCAGCTGAGGGGTTAAAGCTTGCTGTAAATGTTGGAGCAATGCTTTTAGCTTTTGTCGCTCTGATTGCTTTATTTAATGGTTTTATCGGCTTTGTAGGTGATTTCATTGGTCTCCCTGAGTTGAGTTTTGAGTTAATAATGGGTTGGTTTTTCTCCCCAGTAGCTTGGCTGATGGGTGTACCTTGGGTTGATTGTCAGATCGTCGGAGTGCTACTAGCAAAGAAGCTGGTGCTTAATGAGTTTGTTGCTTACCTTGATTTAAAGCAAGTTAAAGACGTTTTAAGTGAAAGATCTGTCATTATATCAACTTACGCACTTTGTGGTTTTGCAAATTTCTCTTCGATTGCAATTCAAGTTGGAGGAATCGGAACGATGGCGCCTAAAAGAACGAAAGACCTCTCTAGATTAGGGATGAGATCACTGATTGCAGGAACATTAGCCTGCTTCATGACGGCCACTATTGCTGGGATAATTATCTAGTATTCACCTTGCTACTTTGCTAGTATTTAGTCCTTATAAAAATTAAAAAAGTATTTTAATAATACCATCACAATAAAAATGGAGATTTCTTTATGTCTGATTCACAAAAGCATGTAAACGTAAAACCACATAGTGGAAAATTAGCAATCTTAACTCCTGGAATGGGATCAGTTGCCACAACTTTGTATGTAGGAGTTGAAGCAATTAAAAAAGGATTGGCTCAACCTATTGGTTCATATACGCAAATGGGAAAAATTCGACTTGGAAAACGAAGCGAAAATAGATCAGCAAAGGTTCAAGACCTTGTTTCTTTAGCACCTCTTGATGATATTGTTTTTGGTGGTTGGGACATTTATCCTGAAAATGCATATGAAGCAGCAAAAAATGCAGAAGTTGTTGATCGGCACCTCTTAGAGCAAGTAAAAGAAAACTTAGAAAAGATTAAGCCTATGAGTGCGGTTTTTGATCCTGACTATGTGAAAAATATTGAAGGTAACAATCAAAAGAAATATAAAACAAAAATGGAAGCAGCTAAAATGCTTCAAGATGATATGACAAACTTTTTAAAAGATAATAACTGCGATAGAGCTGTTATTGTTTGGTGTGCTTCGACAGAAGCTTATAATCCTGTTGTTGATGTTCATAAAACAATCGCGAATTTTGAAAAAGGTCTTGAAAGTAACGATCCAAAGATTTCACCATCTCAAATTTATACTTACGCTGCAATTAAAGCGGGAGTACCATTTGTAAACGGTTCTCCAAATGTTTGTGTTGAAATTCCTGCACTTCAAGAACTTGCGATGGAGCTTTCAGTTCCCATCGGTGGATCGGACTTTAAGACTGGTCAAACATTAATGAAAACAATTATTGCTCCAGGTTTAAAAAATAGACTTCTGGGAATCAAAGGTTGGTTTAGTACTAACATCCTTGGAAACAGAGACGGAGCCGTCTTAGATGATCCTGAGTCTTTTAAATCAAAAGAAATTTCTAAAGGTGGAGTCTTAGAGGATATTTGTAATGCAGAAGATCACCCTGAACTTTATGGAGATCTTTATCATAAAATTAGAATCAATTACTATCCGCCAAGAGGGGATAATAAAGAAGGTTGGGATAATATCGATATCTTTGGGTGGCTAGGCGAAGAAATGCAAATTAAAATTGATTTTCTTTGTAAAGACTCGATCTTAGCAGCACCAATTGTTTTAGATCTTGCTTTGTTTGCTGACCTTGCAAAAAGAGCTGAGATGAAAGGAATTCAAGAGTGGTTATCTTTTTATCTAAAAGCACCTTTGGCGGCACCTGGTTTAAAGCCAGTTAACGATCTTTCATTACAACTTTTAAAACTTGAAAATACGTTGAGATTTTTGGCAAATGAAAGACTTATCAATCACTTAGGTCTTACTCATTACGGTGTTGAAGAGCTATAACAGTTTAAATGATCTATCTTTTTACACTTATTTTATTATTAGCGATGGTTGCCTTAAGCTTCCATCGTTATTATTACAAAGTTTTTCCAGGTACAGATGGATACTACAGCCGGATCGAAAGAGATGGTGGAAGTATTTTTTTCTCCAAGATTTTAATGAATTATGGTTATTGGGTTTTACAACCTTTTGCAGACCTACTTATACGCCTACGGGTAACTCCTAATCATATTACATTTTTAAGTTTAGGCCTTGCTTTTCTCGCGGGAATGGCCGTTTATCAAAATTATTTTTTTCTTGCAGGAATTTTGTGTGGAGTCAGTTCGATTCTCGATGCCGTTGATGGGATGGTTGCCAGAAAGTCTGAAACAAGCTCACTAAGTGGAAGTGTTTTAGACTCAACAGTAGATAGAGTGAGTGAATTTTTTATTGGTTTTGGATTAGTTCTGGTTTATCGAAAAACAAGTTATAGTTTGATTCCTTGCTTTACACTTTTACTTGGCTCTATGCTTGTGAGTTATGCGAGTGCAAAAGCCGAAATCTTTAAACTAAACCCACCTCGAGGTATCATGAGAAGAGGAGAGAGAGCTTTATACTTAACTCTTGCTTTTCTTTTTGCTCCTACACTTGCCTACCTTTTTGATATGCCAGGGCTTCAGAAGGGAGTGGTGATTACAACACTTTATTTTGTTGGACCACTATCAATTTATTCTGCAGTGAGAAGGAATTTCTGGATGTATAAAGAGTTGAGTAAACAAGATAATAATATTCTTAATGACGAATAATTCTTTTAAAAAAAACCTTGTTCTCTTTTCTAAATTTCAAGTAACCTCCGTCGTTGCAACCTTAGTAGATTATGTTGTTTTTGTTTTATCTGTCGAAATATTTCAAATTGAAAAATGGTTAGGAGTTCCCTTTGGAGCTTTTGCTGGTGCGGTTGTTAATTTCTATGTCAACAAAAATTTTCTTTTTAAATCAAAAGCTAAAGTTGGAAAAGAAGTCCTAAAGTACTTTGTCGTTTCGAGTGGGAGCCTCATCTTAAATACTTTTATTTTTAAACATTTTGAGCCAAACTTTATTTACCATTATATGATTTTAAGAATCCTAGTTTCATTTAGTGTTGGAATTCTTTGGAATTTCCCATTACAAAAAGTCTGGGTTTTTAAGGGAGAGGACTTATGAATTTTTTTTTGTTTTTCTTATTTCTTTTTGGGTGTGCGAGTATCAGCGAAAAAGATTGTCTTGAAACTGATTGGAAACTCTTGGGTCAAAAAGATGCGAGGGCCGGAGAAGTTGATAGGACTTCTTTTGATGAGAGAGTGAATTCTTGTTCAAGGTACTCTGTCACAGGAGATCAGAGAGCATACGTTGAGGGATATAAAGAAGGACTTAAATATTATTGCTCTTATGAAAATAGTTTGAATGTGGGTGAGTTAGGTCAAACCTATTCTAAAATTTGTCCTGAAGAAATGCGAGAAAAACTTAACAAAGGCTATTTAGCTGGATTAAAAAAATATTGTACCTTTGAAACTGGATATAAACTTGGGCTTACCGGGAAAGGCTACTCGGAGGTTTGTCCCTCTGATCTTACTGAAAAGTTTCTACAAGGGCATGCTCAAGGAACTATGATTAATGAGCAAAAAAAACTCAGGCAAGAGCGAGAAAGAGTGAGGAGTTCATTTGGACGAAGAACCTTTCTGGGCGGAGGGGCATGCCGCTGGAACTCAGATTGCGTTCGTAGAGGGCAGTGTATGCTGAGTCAGGGTGTTTGCTTAGGTTCAGGAAAAAGGTGTAGTTTTGATTCTAACTGCGATCAAAGAGGGCAGTGTGAATCAAGAAGATGCAGGTTTTAAATTTTTCCTATTCTTCTATTATTTTCACAGTTTATTCATTAACATAGGTCTCATCTATGTCTAAAGAATTAATTATTAATGAAACATATAATGAATCGAGAGTCGCTCTTATCGAAAATGGTGAAATCCTTGATTTACTTGTAAATAGAGGTTCTGGCGAGGAGCTTGATAATTATCCTGTATTAGGTAATATTTATTTAGGAAGGGTCTTACGAGTGCTTCCCGGAATGCAGTCTGCATTCGTTGATATTGGAACAAGTCGAGCAGCATTTTTATACGTTGATGATGCATACATTCCAACTCTTGAAGAACAAAGAGAGATGGCCGAAAAAATCAAAGAATATCAAGAGGAAATAGAAAAGCGACCCGGTAAGATCATTCATGATGAGATGAGTACGCTTTCAGAAACTGTTGATATGAAATTTAAGCCTAATGTTAAAATTCAAGATTTTTTAAATGAGGGCGATGAAATTTTGGTTCAAGTGGCAAAGGAGCCGATCTCAACGAAGGGTCCGCGGATAACAAGGCACATTACCTTGGCGGGGCGTCACCTTGTTTATATGCCATTTATTGAGCATGTAGGTGTTTCAAGAAGAATCGAGTCTATTGAAGAAAGGGATCGCCTAAAAGAAGCTTTGGAGTCAATTCGCCCGGATGGGAAAGGTGTTATCGCTCGGACAGTTGCAGAAGGGCAATCTTATAAAGTTTTAAAAAATGATTTCAACTTGCTGGCAAAGATTTGGAAGGATGCCCAAAGAGATATTCAAAAAGCGAAGGCACCAAGTAAGGTTTATTCGGATCTCAGTTTTCTTCAAAGAGCATTGAGAGATATCACTGATGAAGATGTGGATTGTATTTGGGTTGATGATAAACAAGCTTTAAAGGTTGTTGAAAAGTTTGCGAATAAGTTTTTACCAGGATTAAAGGGAAAAATAAAAAAATATACGGGAGAAAATCCTATTTTTGATCATTATGGAATTGATCTTGAAATAGAAAGAGCTCTAAGTAATAAGGTTTATCTTAAAAGTGGAGGGTCGATTAACGTTGATCAAACAGAAGCTTTAGTTTCTATTGATGTAAACACTGGGAAATTCGTAGGCAAGAAATCACTGGAAGAAACTATTCTTAAGACAAACCTTGAGGCAGTAAAAGAAATTACATATCAATTGCGCTTAAGAAATTGCGGTGGACTCATTATTGTCGACTTCATTGATATGGAGAGAGCTGAAAATCGAGAAAGTGTTTATCAAAGTTTACTTGAAGGTTTAAAGAAGGATAGGTCTAAAACAAATGTCCTTCCTATTTCAAATCTTGGCTTAGTTGAAATGACCAGAAAGAGAACTCGAGACACGTTGATTCGTACCATGTGTGAAGAGTGTTCTTATTGTGAAGGAACGGGGCGAATAAAATCAATCGTGACAGTAAGTCTTGAAATCATTAGAGAGTTAACAAAAGTTCTCAAGAAGACTCAGCAAAACAAAGTTTCTGTTTTTGCTCACCCAGAGGTTTGCTCTAAGTTGGTGGGAGATGATTTTGGGATGATTGAGTATGCAGAAGAAGCATTTTCAAAGTCTTTATCAGTAAGGGCCGATAACAGCTACCATGTAGAGCAGTATGAAATATTTGCTCAAGACTACTGAGAAACTGTAATCTCAATATTATCTAAGAGCCTCACAGAGCCAACTTTATAAACGGCTAAAATTACCAATTGATTATCTGAGTGAGAGGGAGTTGCGAGATCACTTGCACGTCGCAATTCTAAGTAATCCCACGAGGAATCATTTTTCTTGATGTCTTTAATCTTTTTTTGTAAGTCATGAAACTGAGTAAATTCGCGCTTTAATTGAAGTAAAGTATTTCTTAAATTGAGAGCAATGATATGATCTTGTGAAGTCAGAAATTGATTCCTGCTAGAAAGTGCTAGTCCACTTTTCTCTCTTTGAGTCTCTAACCCTTGAATCGTAACATCGATATCTAGGTCAGAGACCATTTTTTTTATAATCACAAACTGCTGGAAATCTTTTTTCCCAAAATAAGCATTTCTAGGTTTAAATAACTGGAGGAGAAAGTAAACGACTGTGGTAACCCCATTGAAATGACCTGGTCGGCTTAATCCCTCAATCATATTGTTTAATGGAGAAACACATATTTGAGTCTGAAGATTTTGTGGGAGAATTTCGTGAGCTGATTCAGGAGCAAATATGATAACTTCATGATTGCCTTTCATCTGCTCAATGAGTTTAATATCTTCTTGTAGTGTTTTTGGATATCTTTTTAAATCAGAATCCTGATCAAACTGTAGGGGATTTACAAAAATTGAAATAAAGGTGATGTCATTTTGATTAAAGGACTCTCTGATAAGACTAATATGCCCTTCATGAAGATTGCCCATTGTAGGAATAAACCCAATTTTCTTTTCTTCCCTAATGTTCTTTCGAGCATTTTGAAGATCTTTTTTATGAGTGAAAACTTTTATATCCACAGTGGATCTATCTCTCTTATTGTATTTAGAATATGATCTCCAAGTACTTTCTTCGAAATTGTAATTAATGAATCGCTTTTTTTTGAAATAAGCCTGTAAGTATTCTCTTCCACTCCAAAGCCTTTTAACTTTTCGTTATTGAGTGCATTGTTAACATTATTAAAAACCAGCAGGTCTACAGGTTTTCTTTTCATTTTCTCTAGGATGACTTGCTCTGATGATTGTGTCTCTGCTGCAAATCCTACTATAAGTTGATTAGACTTTTTTTCAATACACTTGCTAAGGATGTCAGAGGTTTTTGTGATAGGGAGAGATTTTTGAAAATGAGATTTTTTCATTTTTTGACTATTGTACTCAAAAGCAATATCACAAGGAGCAGCTGCTGATATGAAGAGATCTGAGTGCGGGAAAAGTTCTAATGTTTTTGATTCTAACTGAGGAGTCGTTTTAACTTTATAGAGGGATAAGTTCTTATTCTTTTCTAAGTTAGAGATAAGTGAAATTGAACTTTCAGTGTATATAAGGTCAACTTGATAACCTTGTGAGAGAAATGTTTTTGCCAGGTAATATCCTGTTTTTCCACTAGAAGGATTTGTGAGATACCTCACTGAATCTAGAGGTGACTTTGTTGCTCCAGTAGAGATAAGAACTCTCTTAGACTTTTGATCTTTTGCTAAAGTTTCAATAAGATCTTTTGCTTCATCGGGAAGTGGAAGTTTTCCGACACCTGTCTCGCCACAAGCGAGGTGTCCTTGGTTAGGAGTGATGATATATGGCTCTAAAACTTCAAGGTTTCTTTGGGTGATTTCATTTGAATACATCTCTTTATTCATCGCAGGGAAAATAATCTTCTTGACCTGCTTTTCAAGGCTCAGGTAAATGGCACTAGTAAGGTCATCGGCTTTTCCAAAAGAAAGGTTGCTAATCATATTAGCACTGGCGGGGTAGAGAACAAACGTATCACACCACCTTGCAAGCTCAATATGTAGAACCGTTTGAGATGGACCAAGAAGCTTAGGGTTAAAATCATCAGTATGTTCAAAGACCTCTAAAGCACCTAAGTACTTAAAGGTCTCGGCTTTGATAAATTGCTTGGCACCACTGGAGAGTACAACTTTAACTTCGTGTTCGGCCTTAATCAAAGAGCGTAACAAATCATAAGCTTTATAGCATGCAATAGAACCAGAGACAGCAAGTAGTATTTTCATCTTGAGTTATTCTAGACGAAATCTCATCTCTAGGCCAAAAACTTCATTGCTTGATGGATAAGGAGAGGTTTTTTAAGAGCTTTAATATCTAAAAACTCTTCAAAAAACTTATAGTTTCCTCCTGTCAGAGTTATATGAGCATTAGGGAGGTTAAAAGAGTTTATAATTCCGAGGTAAGAATGTTTGATGCTCTTGATAATGGCTTCATTTGTATTGTGTGCGCTCGCTTTATTATTATCTTCCAGTAAAGCTCTTTTGCTTAAAGGTGGAAGCTTTGAGCCTTCATTATAAAGAGAAATATAGCCATCAATTCCAGGAGCAATAAAGCCAGATTGGAAGCCTTTTGAGTTAACATGATCAATCGTTGTGAAGGTTCCAGCATCAATAACTATATGCTCACCTTGAGCCTCGCTTTTAAAAATAGAATAAGCGCATAAAACACGGTCGATCCCTATACTATGTGTTGTATAGTTTATAGGCATTTTTAAAAAAGTATTGTCTTGAATAAAATCTTTAGCGTTAGTGTATTGATCAAAGTTAAACCATTGGAACTTTGATTTCATGTCTTTAGGATTCAAAACACTGGAGAAAATAATTTTAGGATATTGATTGAAGTTAATGCTCTCATTGAAAGGAAAAGATTCACCGCTGGAGTGATCTAAACAAAGAGCATTAGTATTTCCAATATCAATCGAAAGTAGACTCACTTAGTATTCTCAACGAACTGGTTGATAGATTTTAGTTTTTGCTCATACAAATTATTGATAGGCTTACAAAAGCTTGGAGGTGTTTGCTTCGAATCACCAAGAAGATCATTTAACACCAAAACTTGAGCATCAGTTTCACTACCAGATCCGATGCCAATCGTTATAATTTTTAAGTCTTTTGTGAGATTCTGCGCTACTTCAGGAACAATGCATTCGAGAACAATTGAAAAAACTCCTACTTTTTGAAGTGCTCTCACATCTTCTAATAAAGAGTTTGCTTGAGAGTGAGTTTTTCCTTCGATGAAATACCCCCCTTTTTGTTTCACATGCTGAGGCTTTAACCCAACATGTCCTATGACAGGAACTCCTATCTGAGTAAGCCTTTCGATAAGAGACAACTCGATAGGATTTGCTCCCTCAAGTTTTAAAGCATCAGCATTTGTTTCCTGGAATAGTTTGACTGCATTCGTTAAGCCTTGCTCGAGGGAGTGATAACTACCAAAAGGAAGATCAACCACTAAAAACTTATTTTGAGCACCTTTCCTGACCGCCTTGCCAAACATAATCATATTTTCAAGAAGAACAGGTATAGTTGTTTCATGGCCTAAAACAATATTTCCGAGACTATCTCCAACAAGGATCATATCGACATTACTTTCATTAAGCGCTTGAGCACTTTGGAAGTCATAGCAAGTAAGCATGCTTAATTTTTTTTCGCCTTTAGACTTTCTTATACTTCGAGTCGAAAGTTTTTTCATAGTTTTAAACCTTTTAGTTTAAGCTCGGAATACTTCTGTTGCATTGAGCTGTTTTTCCAAAAAACGTCAGTTTCTTCTTGGATTTCTTTGAGAGAAGATTCTTGCGATATTTTAAAAAATTCATGATTAATGATATCAGTAAAAATACTTTCTAATTTAATTTTTAAATCTTCGTCTATGATTTTTGAATGAGCATAATGAGAACCAATTAAAGCATTCGGGCTAATTTTTTTGAAAAAATCTTGGGGGCCCACTTCCGATATGGCATTCAAGATAAGCTTACTTTCATAAAAAACCTCAAGAAAAGCAAGGTTTTCATCAATACCATGATCACAAAGAATATTATAACAAAGGTTCATCATATAAGGGTAGAGCCCACATAAAAGAGTTTGTTCAGAAAATAAGTCAGCATATACCTCATCTTGGAGTTTTACTTTTGATAAAATACTGAATCCAAGTGCCAAGGAAAGTTCATTTGAAATATATTCGAAGAGAGAGGCTTCTACTTCTTTTGAAGCATGTGAGAAAACACAAGGTGTTGGTTGTGATTTTAAAAAATTATTTCTCACTTCAGAAGCAATGGATTTAGGGGCAAGAAGAATATGATCCAAATTGGGGTAAAGCTTATGAAGAGATTCTTTTATTAAAGAGTAGGCGTGAGCATAGATAATGATTGAATCTTTTTTTATAAATGAGCTATAAGCGTTAAGAAAAGAAAGATGCTCTTCATCGGGAATTAACAAAACAATGAGATTAAAATTAGAGAGTTTAGGTCCTAACTCAAATGTAGAAAATTTCTTGGCAAGGCAAAAAGATGCGCTGTTTTCTCTTAGTCCAAGAGAAAAAGAGAAGTTGGAGTCTTGGAGATTTTGTGCCCAGGCGAGTGCTTGGTTTCCTGCTCCTACAATTGCTAAATTATATTTTAAGTTAGTATTCAAGGCTCTATAATAGGAATATGTACATATTGAATCAAGAAATTAGTGCTGATGCGCCCCATGTTAATCTAGAAAATCCAGCTTTCTTGTATGGAGAAAGCGTATTTACAAGTTTTTTTATAAAGAATGGGAAAATGCTCTCAAGGCAAGCGCACATAGAGCGTCTTAACAGCAGTTCAAGTAAAATGTTTGCCCCAACTTGTTTACCTGAGAATATGATAGAGCAGCATTTTAAGCTTATAGCAGTAAATTTCTCGAAAGGAGATTTTAGGGTCAGAATGAGTATCTTTCGAAGCTCTCTTCGGAATGAATTAATACTGTTTACGTCGATCAAGGCCATAGATTTGCCTTTTTTTGGATTAACTGAAAACAGTGAGTTGGTTGGGCTCTTGGAGATGTATGGCCACTGTAGTGAAGAGCTCGGGCAGGTGAAAGTTAGTTCTTATGCAAAAGAGTTTCGTTCAAAGTTCTTACTCGGCCATGACTTTATCAAATTTAATGCACAAGGCTTTGTGAGCGAATTATCAACAAGCAACTTAATCTTGTGCCGGGATCAATCTTTCTTTACTCCCCAAGTGCGGGAGAATTATTTAAAAGGAATTACTCATGGGGTATTCAATCAATTTTTGAAAGACAAGCTTGGAAGCAAGTTGGAGTATAAAGAAATTCATTATAGTGAACTAAAAAACTACGACTTTTTGCTAAAGTTAAACTCAGTAAGTTTGCTTAAAAGAGTTTTAATTAAAGATGCTGAAAATGAACAAAAAGACTTAAGCTACTTCGAGGAAATATATGATAAGTTTAAGAAGTATGTTCATATCAAACTAGAGGATATTCATGTTTAGTGAAGTTGAAAAAATTGCCTTAATGGCCGGAAAATTTTTATTAGAAAAAAAGAAAGGTCTTAAAGAGATCAAGCCAAGCTATAAAGAAAATGAGGGGTTAGTCTCTGAAGTTGATTTAGAGTCCGAAAAGTTGATTCAAGATGAGCTCTCTCGATTATTTCCAGATCATTTTTTCTTGGGAGAAGAGGGAACTTTTGAAAATGAAGATAATTTTTATTTGGCAAAAAAAGCAAAGCATTGTTGGTACGTTGACCCTTTAGATGGGACAAACAATTATCTTAATAACTTAGACTATTACTGCGTTTCGATTGCTCACTCTACTGATGGAGTCATTGATTATGGAATTATTTACGCTCCCGAGCGCGATGAATTATACTATGCAGAAAAAGGAAAAGGGTCTTTTTATAAGAACTTAAGAACTGGAGAAGTAGAAAAACTAGATATTAAAAACTACACACAAAGACCTTTAAACCGGAGTTTTGCTGTGACTAGTTTAAACTCGCTTGGTGGAAAAGGTAGAGAAAAGCTTGAGGCTTTTTACGAGATAAATAATACTTGCCTCTCTGAAAGACGCTTTGGTAGTGCGGCGTTAGAGCTTTGCCACACGGCCAGAGGGATGTTTGATGTTTGTTGGGACTTTGGGCTTAAGCCCTGGGATGTGAATGCAGGACTTTTGATCTGTGAAGAAGCAGGGTACTCGACATTAAACTTCTCTGGAGAGAAAGTTGACCCTTTAGATACAAGTATGCTTTGTGTGCGAAAGCACTTAGAGAAAGATATTTTAGGAATACTTAAGAAGATTTTTTTTAAGTGATCTTTTTTCCTGTGCTTTATTCACTTAATTAGCATGGGATAATACTCTTATTGATTATCTAAATCATGAGGAGTACTTATTAACGCACTTAACTCTATTATTTCATTCTTAGCAAGTAATCAGCTTGAAGTTGGTACCATTTTTGGCTGTCTCGTGATGATTATGGGTTCTTGTCTCTATCTTGCAAAAATCTACTATGAAAGAAAAAGTCTCCGACTTCAAAACTATACCCAAGAAGTTCACAACTATCTTGAAGCAATTTTATTGAAATCAAGTGAGTTCAAAGAAGCTGTTGATAGTGATGTCATGTCGCATACCGGGTTTTCTAAAGATGCTCAGCAAAGAATTGATCAGTTAGAAGATCAATTGGAAAGTAAAGATTTGGAAGTGCAGGGGATTAGAAATCAATTAGAGTTAATGAAGTCTGAGGTTTCAGCGGTCTCGAAAGAGAAAGTAACAAACTTGGAAAAGAAAGTTTTTGAGTTGGAAGAGAAGAATCGAAATCTGATTAATTTACTCAGCTCTGTCCGTTCTGTCTTGAGTACAGGTCAAGAAGTCGGGACTGAAGAAAACATAAAAACAGAGAGTGAAACTCAGTCAGGTAAAGATTGTGAAATTGTAAATATTGAGGAAGTGAGAGAGAATAAAAAGACAAGTGAAGGGGATGACTTCTTCTCAGCTCTTAAAAAAATGATTGGTTAAATGAAACTCTTATTACTTTTGCCTATTTTCTTTTTTTCTTTGAATACTTATTCATCTAAAATTAAACATCTCCTTATAAATGAGAATATTAAGCAAGAACATTTTGATATTATTGATTCTAAAATTGAGAGTAATTTTGATAAGCGTAGTGCCTCCGAGTTAATATCGGTGATAAAGTCTAGTAAGTTTCCTGATCGAAGTCGCTGGTTTGCAGGAATGACTCTGGTTCGCTTAACAGGAAAAAAAAGCCTTCCTTTGATGAGAAAACTTTCAACTCATCCAAACTGGCTCACAAGACTTTTAGCACTGAAGTCGTTGAGGATTTTGAAACAAAGGTCTGACGTTGGCCTCATTGAAAAGCGTCTCTATGATAAGTCTGCACTGGTTAGAGTTGAAGCATTAGAAGCATTAAGCTCTTGGAAGGTTAGATCCTCTGGTGACAAAATTTGGAAGATGCTTTTTGACAAAAAAAATTACCTGATTCGCGGTGAAAAAAAATCAATTAATATTGAAATGATGAAGCGTATCATAGGAGCTTTAGGGACGATTGGATACAAGGATGCAAAGAGTCCATTAAAAGCTTTAAAGGGAAAAAAAGCTTTTAAGTCTATTCAAAGTGAAATCCAAAGAACCGTTAATCAACTCTAATTTTCTTCAAACTCTTTTAACTGTGCTGCTTCTTTCTCTTTCTGAATGGCCTTTAATCTTCTATCTACTTTAATAATTCTTTCTATTCTATAGAGTAATGTTTTCTCAAGGGTCTTATCATTTTTAATTTCTTTCCAGCCTTGAAGGTAATCATTCTCAACTAGTTGGCGCTTTATAATTGTCACCTTCGATCTGTTATTGCTTGTATGTGAATACTTACTGACATTTAAAAGAATTTTAAAACGTGCAGATTTTATTTTATCTTGAGTTCCAAAAGAATCAGAGAAGTTAAGATCTACAGTGTTTTCCATCCAGCGTGTTTTAATTAATCCAATCTCCTGATTTTGAGTCTCAATATCATAATTTCTCATAACTCCTACGGAGGCACTCCATACTTCTTCAAAGGTTGCAGGGTAGTTTCTTGAAGGAATCTCTGACTCAGAGCTAAGCTTCTGAAACTGTTCATATGTCGAACAAGATAATAGAAAAAAGAGTAAGAGTTGTTTCACTTTATTATCATCGCTTTATATTTAAAAACTGGCAAAAAAATTATTCTAACTCTTTGGGCCTAGTGAAAAGCTTCAAGATAATGAATGCAATAAAGTTAAAGAAAATACAAAGAAAAATAAAGCTAAATAAACCCAGTTTTTGATAGATTGTTGTATAACGCTTGGGCATATTTAACGAGAGATCAAGCTTGTCAATTTCACCAAGTAGAAGCCTTTGTGACTCTCTAGCGTCAATATCTATCACTGAAGTAATTCCACTGTTAGTTGACCTGAGAAGCGGTTTTTGAAACTCAACTGCACGCCACTTTGCTAAAAAGAGGTGTTGGTAAGGCTCCGCTGTTCTACCGTACCACGAATCATTAGTGAGATTGACAATAAAGTCGGTAGGGGACTTTTCATAATTTAAGAGGTCTCTCACTAAGGCTGGTTGTAAAATCTCATAGCATATGGGAGCGATAAACTTTAAGTTTTTCTTAGTCTCGAAAATAGTTTTAAGAGCACCTTGTGAGAAAAATGAAACACCAGTGACAACTTTTTGTAAGTATTTATTAAAGGATCCAAAGGGAAGAGTCTCTCCAAAAGGGATGAGGCTTTGTTTATGATATACATCTTTGTAGTTGCGATCTTTAGAAATAAGAATTCCAGAATTATAAATTGTTTGGAATGAATTCTTAGACTTTTCAAGCTGGCCAACGTCATAAGCGCCTAAAAATAAATCGGAGTTTGTTTGTAGGATTATATTCTTTAAGTAGGGGCTAAACATTTGTGGATCAATTTTTAAGTTGGTCGAATTGAACTCTTCAGGGAAAGCTGTTTCTGGCCAAATAACTAAGTCAATCTCTTTGTTTAAGTCCCTAGTGCTTTGTGTGGAATAACGTGAGTAGACTTCTTGCATTGATGGGAACTCACCTAACTCTGATTGAATTTTCATGAAGTTTCCAATATTGGCCTGAACAAATCGGACTTCAAGTCTTGTGTTTCCTTTTGTGCTAAGTGCCTTCTCTTGGAGTGTGAAGAATGAACTAGTGAAAAATAAGAGTAAGATAACTAAAGATAACAGTAGATGAGGGTAGTTCTTTCTCGAAAGGCTGAGGGCAAAGTAGTAATTAAAAAAACTATAGACAGGAAGGCCAGCTATAGGAGCGAGGCCTAAGAAATGTGGTGAATTAATCCAGCTTTGCCCAACATGGACAGGGAATTGAGTCGGAGTAATGGCCTCGATGAGAGTGAGTATAAATGCAGTTGCAATGATAGAAATGATAAAGGGGTGTGATAACTTCTTACTTTTGATAAAACGTAATGCAAAGTATGAGATCCAAGCATGTGGAGTTAATAGTGGGATGAAAAAACTAAATAAAACAATCCCAATAGGTAGAGGGATGTCTCCAAAGGAATGTAGAGTATTTGGGATCCAATAGAATCCAAATATACCAATACTGATGGTAAAAGAAAAAAGTAAGAGAAGATCTTTTTTGAGATCTTTCATCGTGAGTTTGTAAAATAGGATCGCTAAACCTATAGGAGCACAGACAGGAGATAGAGGAACCTCTAGAAAAATATTAGGATAAGAGAGTGAGTAAACAAAACCTGCAAATAATGAAATTAAATAGTGCTTCACATGTTATAAGCTATATTTCCTATCTTGCTCTTGCAACTTCTCTTTTCTTTTGATCATTTACCAACTTTGAGGCGAACTTAAGGGCCTCGTAAGCGTCAACTTGACCACCTTTGATTTTTCCTCGAAAGCTTTTTATTTTATGACAAGAGAGAACAATCGCTGATTTGATTTGCTTGTATGACAGTCCAGGGTAGGCACTTTTAAGTAATGCTGCAATTCCTGAGACAAAAGCCGTAGCTTGGCTTGTTCCAGACATTGCAAAGGCATCTGTCGTTCCCATTGAAGTTGTTGAAGAGTTAATTTTGTAACCAGGAGCAGCTACCTCCACAGTTTTGACACCATAGTTTGATGAAGAAATTAATTGAAGGTCTTCGTTATACGCTCCTACAGAAATAATATTATCTAGGTTGTAGCTTGCTGGAAAATAATTGTTTTGCTTAATATCAATGTTACTTCCATTGTTTCCTGCTGCAGCAACTAATATAATTCCTTTCTTTTGTGCTTTTTTGACGATTGCTAGTTCACGCTTTTTGTTTTTTGGGTCGGCTTCTGGTCCACCACCGGAGTAGTTGATGATGTCCACACCAAGGTCAACCGCATACTCTAGCGCTTTGATTGAATTCTCAAGGTTTTGTTCTCCAGAGGCATTTTGGTTAAAATACTTTACTGGGATTATTTTAACATCTTCATATACGCCTTTAATAATTCCTGCAACGTGAGTACCATGACCATGGTAATCAGCTGGGCTTGTATTTACATATGCTTTTCCAAGGTGAGCATTAGAAAAGTCCATTCCAAAGTTGGCAAGAGTTCCTTTGTAGTATTTTTTGATGATTTTGCTAGCCTTTTTTGTTTGAGATACCTTGCTGACAATGTTGTTTTTTAAGTGAGGGTGTTTGAAGACTATTCCTGTGTCTACAACTGCCACGGTTACGTGGTTTTTCCTGTTAAAGACCTGAAGGGCCTTAATAATATTAATAGAAGGGTTTTGACTTTTCTTGTTCTTAGTCTTTATTAGTCCCCAATTTGAATAATTACTAGTAAGAAACTTTTTAATTTCAGTGTTGGAGTAAGTTCTTGCAAATGATGAAGAGCTTAATAATGAAAAAATAAGAAAGAATTGAACACAACTTTTAAACATACTGACCCTTTGAATATCTTCTTCGTAAAGTTTGTTAGCACTATTACTAAAGCAATCTTCTTGCCAACTTAATCTTCTTAGAAATCAGTGGTTTAGCTTCGACAAAGGAAGGTGAGCTGTCGAAATAATTGACAGTGTTCACTAAGCTTTGCACTTAATGTGTATAAAAGCTGTTCAGTAAGTAAAATGAACTGGATAAAACATGTTTTTAGCTAAGTGACTAGAATTACTAGTTTAGTTGGTGGTAAATATCGCCTCGTTTTGAAGAACACTTTTATTAAGGAGATAATGCTAATAGGTATAAATTCGGGTATAACCATGGACTAGATGATGAAGAAAATGAGCCTTTTTATAATATATTTCCTATTGCTTGCTTGTGGAAGTGAGCCTGGAGGTCTTTCCGAAGAAGCTCTGAAAGGAAGTAGTGGGGATAAGAGTGAAATCTATAAAAAGCTCACTAGCGAGATTTCATCTCTCGAGCTTAAATGCACTGAAAGTAAGTGCCCTGAAAATGTTGTATTACTTGGGGTTATTGAAGGTGGGACGGGCGAACTTCGCTATTGTAATGGTCTTCATTTAGGTAATGGGAGAGTTTTGAGTGTTTCAAGTTGTCTACCCATTACTATTTCAGAGTCACATGGTGTGGGGATTTGTAGTGAAAACGTTGTCCTTAGACACTCTGGGAGTGATAAAGTTTTTGAATGTTTAAAAGTGGAGTCAACGTCTATAGAAAGAAACTTTGAAGAAGAAAGAGCTGAATCTTGGACTAGAGATTACATTGTTTTAACTTTTGAAGGTTTGGATCTCAGCTCAGCACCAAGCATCTCTAAAAATCAAGGGCTAAGTGCAAGACATTACGACGTATGGGGGTTTGATGTTAACCTTGATAGAAAACTAGCATCTAAAAATAAACATAAATGTATGATTTCTTATGGTAATTATCTACAACCTCTTGGAAACCATTTTTATTCGCCAAACCTTTCTCTCACTCGCTGTGATGACGGTGAATATTTTTTGAGTGCAAACTCAGCTGGTTCTATCATTTCAATGGAAGGTGTTGAAAGAGATTTTCACTACTTAGGAATGTATATGGCACCTATTTCAAATGAACTTTTGAGTGAAGTCACAGAGCTTGAGTCTATATTTAGAAGAGACTCACAAGTCTTTGCAAACGATCTTGGCGGTTTTGCGATTAACTTCTCTTGCTGGGCAAGCTTATATAAAGACCCTGTTGAGATACCTCGAGAATGTTTTTCTGAAAAACTATCTTCAAGACAAGATGACATTAACTTTGAAAGAGATAATATGCTTGATATCGCAATTGGCGATCCTGTGAAGTTTGAAAAGACAATTCAGATGTATAGAGATCTTTATGAGTCAGAAGATGAATATGCTCAATGGGAAGCTAGAGTAAGTTTTGAAAACTTAAAGTATAAAGTTCATCCTGACTTTCGTTGCTTTCAAAATATTGATAAATGGCTTCATAAAATTTCAACAAAAACCTTTGTCTATAATGAAACATTGTCATCTATTGAGCTAAAGCCTCGCTTCAACTATGAGTTCAAAATAGACTCTAGTGAGACGATCACTGAAAGAGCCTTTAAAATAGAGTTCTCTGCAAAAGATTTGAAAAAGAAAAAGAGGGCAGACGTCAGCATAACAGAGATTACTCCAGGTTCAGGGGCAACTGTTGAAAACTACAGGCTAGAGGATGTTGAAGCCTGTCCTTAAATATTTAAAAGTAATGCTGAAAAATTCTCAGGGCAGCCTGCTTTAAGTCTACCATCAGGAAATAGTGATTTTCTGGTGAAGTCATTTAAAAAATCTCTTAATTTTCGACTCTTTGTTTGATCTTCAAGAACTGAAAGAAGTTGCTTGTAGTCATAATGTTGAGTGTTCACAAGAACCTCTGAGACAAAATCTATAAAGAGTTCTTGGGAAGGATGTCCATCGAGTAATTTGTCTAAGTACTCAGTTTTTTGTTTGATCATTTTATCTATATAAGAGAACTCATAACCTTTCCATTTATCGCCTAAGAGAGCTGCCATCTTGGCAGACTTTAAAGAGATTTGATTTTTTTGTTTATTTACTTGAGAAGAGAGTTCATTAATGGTTTTTGAGTAATTTGAAAAATTACTTATGAACGATGAACTTAAGGTTTTTTGAAATTCTTTGTTTTTAATGAGCTCAGGTGTAAGTGATATCTTTTCTAAAATTGATTTAAATTGATTTTCCGACAGGCTCATTCTCTCCTTCATTCTAATGAGGTCTAGTATTTTATCTGTAAGAAACCACTTGGGGTCAGGCACACCACTATTTTTAAGGTGTGATAGAAACTTTTTGTTTTTAGTTAGGCTTGATATTTGTGACTTAATTTCAAAACTTAAGTTTTTATAAAGCTTGAGAGAATCAATGCCACTGTCAGTAATATTTGTGAGTCTTGATATCACCTTGAAGAGGTCTTTAACTTCGCTAATAAGAAAAAGGTCAAAAAATGAAAATATAACATCTTGTTTAAATTCTTTTGAAATATGGTTTAGTTCTTGGTGGATTGTAAAAAGATCTTCTTGCTCAAAATATCCAAAACTTTGAAAGATTCTCGCTTTATCAAAAATACCTTGTTGCAACTTAAGTCGTTTATACTGAGATGGAATAGTCGATAGCATGAGAACGCTTGCCGGGATAGAGGTAATAGAGGCAGCAACGCTTAGACGCAGGGCCGCCTTCGACAAGGTTCGCTCAAGCATCTTAAAGCCTAGGCGCTTTCCACCTTCAAAGAGAATTCTACCTCCGACAGCGTAGCTTCCACCTGTTGCGAGAATAGAGACAACACTGAGAGCAATACCGGTATTTCTAATTTGTTTTTGAAGTCTTTCCTTCGCAGCCTTTACATGAAAAGCTTTCTCTAAAATACGATCAATATGTTCAATATACTGAGGGTTATTAATGAGTGTCTTGTACAAAGACTCCCTATCGGTATGGAAGAGTTTATAAACTTCGAATAGGCTATTTTCCATGTGTAATAAAGGGATTTCCATATTAAAAACCATGGAAGAAGCATCTTTGTAAATAGAGTCAAAGCGTTTGAACTCAGAGTTAATTATTATTGAGAGTTGCTGACTGAGTGAATGAGATGCACTTGATACTTGTTCAAGTTTAATCGCTGTGTTGATAGTATTGGTTGGAATCATAAAGTTTTGAGGATTACTCGCTTTCCATTCATCAAGGACTTGTGTGGATGTTTTGAGCATGTTGGTATAAACCAATGTATGAGCCTTGATAAACTGGGGCTCAAATAGTCCTTGAGGTAGTGTGGTTCCAATGCTTGGATCACTGAGAAGAAGTTTGAATATTGGAGAGATCCCTCCAATAAAAGTTTGAAAGTCTTGTTGAGCAATCATCACTTCTTCTTTCTCTTGGTCAGGAGCAAATTGAAAAAGAAGTTTTGATGAGTACTTGTCGAGCGCTCTTATTTTTTTATTAATAACCTTTCCTGGTATCTTTCTTTGATTTAAAGATTTAACTAATGTCACATACTGCGCAGTTACTTTGTTTAGTTCAAGTTGGACTTCATTTAGAGAATGGGAAGATGTCTGTAATTCATCTTTATATCTTTTGAGACTGATTTTTATTATTTGATCGCACTCATAGACACTCAAGTCACTTATAAAGTTCCCTCTTTGCTGAAGGGGAGAGCAAAACTTATGAGAGAGGGTGATGTTACTGTTATTAAGTAGCTCACCTGAATCAGTGAAAAATTTAGACTCAATAGAGTTAAATCGTTCAAACTTAAGGAATAAATTGATTAATTTAGCTAAAGAGTTTTGAGCATACCTTTTATAGAAGCTATGAATAATATCATATTCTTTCTTGAGATTATATTCATCTCTATCAATTTTTTTGTGGTCACCATTTCGAGAGAGTTGCTTCCATGAAGTGACATTATTAGAAACCACAGTTTCTAAATCTTCTTGGTCTTGATTAACTTCAGTTGAGTAAGTACTAAAGTGAAAAGAGATATCACTGTTAATGGTGTGCGGGTACTTGAATCTCTCTTCAATAAAAGCTTCAACTTCTTGAGTGCTCGAAAAGCTAATTTCAGACTCAAGGGGCATAAGGCTGAGAGATTGATGAAGTTTTAAGTTATTGGTTTGGGAGTGAATTTTTTTTATAAAATACAAAGAAAGCAGGTTTTGATAGATAGCTTGTTTGAGATTTCCACACTCAGTAGAGACTTCCTCTTCGAATGACTTCAAACTTTCAATACTTTCTTGAAGTAACTCTAGAGATGGAGAGTCTAGATCAGAGTAAACTATAGGGAAGTAAGCGTATTGAGACTGATAGGTGCTTTCATTTTCTATACACCGCGAAGCATGTGCTAAGCCTGAAAATAGTAATGTAATAAGAAAAATATAATTCAAAAAAAGCCTCTCTATTATTAATAATTTAGCATGCTTATAGATTTATTTACGCTGAGAATGTAAAAATGGACTGGTTGTATAGAAAATGAACGGTTGTTTACTTCGATTTCTCTTTGAGATCTCGCCAACTTCTTCCTTGTTTATTCTTTTTAGTAAGTTGCCATTTCTGGACAGCTTTTAGGTGATCCTTGTAGTTTTTAGTAAATACATGTGTCCCATTATTCTTACTCACAAAGTATAAGTAGTCGTGCTTTTCAGGAGAGAGTACGGCCTCAATCGCTTTTGTTCCGGGGTTAGCAATAGGGCCAATTGGTAAGGCTTTAATTGTATAAGTATTATAAGCATGGTGAGTGTGAATGTCCTTTCTTCTTATATTCCCATCGTACTTTTCAAAGATGCCGTAGATAATAGTAGGGTCAGATTGTAGTTTCATTTTTTTCTTTAAACGATTGAAGAAAACACCTGCAATCTTGGCCCTTTCAAAGCTTGCACCCGTCTCTTTCTCAACGACAGAGGCTAGAGTTAAAAGTTCATAAAAACTTAAGTTCGAATTTTGAAAGTTAAAGTGAGCTGTCTTTTCTTTAAAATTTGAAATAAACATTTTAATTATATCTTTTTCACTAACTCCCAGTGGAAAAAAGTAAGTATCAGGAAAGAGGTAGCCCTCAAGAGTTTGACCATCCAGCTTATATTCTTGGACTATAGCAAGGTTTTTGAGCTCTTTAATGAACTCTTCTTTATTAGCAATGACCTTTAAATGAAAAAGAATGGCCGCAATTTCGAAAAGGTTTTTTCCTTCCGGAATCGTGACTTTTGTTGAAAGAGAATTTGCAGAAGATAAGAGATTTAAAATTTCTTCATAAGTCGAGCCTGAAGGGATTTGAAAAGCCCCACTTCTTAGTTTAGTCATTTTATTTTTAAACTTCGCCAGGTAATGAAAAATACGTCGATCTTTAATTACTCCTTCACTATAAAGTTTTTGATTTATTTGAGGAAATGAGCTTCCACTTTTGATGTGAACAATTTTTTGTGGCCCATCGTAGGTTTCATTGACTTTGTAGTAAATAAAGCCAGCACCTAGAAATGTCGTTAAAACTATGAAAGCAAATATTTTTTTTATCATCTTAAGTATAATTAAAATCGAACTCGACAATGGAGTCAAATATTGAGTTTTAAGAAATCTTCAAGGATTATTCTTGCGCTTAGAGAGTCTACTTTTCTCAAATCAACTTTAAAGTTAAAAGCGGGAGATGTCTTCATGGTCTCTTTAGCCTGGTAAGTACTAAGGGTTTCATCGAAGAAGTGAACTTGGCAGGGTGATTTACTTGCTTCCAATAAGGGCTTGATCTTCTCGCCAATTGATCTAATTTCTCTGGTAGTACTGGTCTCACTACCATCAAGAAGGTGGGGAACTCCCCAGATTAAGTCAGTAATGAACTCGTTATTGATTATCTGCACAATGAGCTGGAGGCTCTTGCCAATATCAAAGTTTTGAATTCGATCTTCCATTAAAGGGAAGGGGTCAACACCCTGATTAAAAGAAGCAAGGCCTATGAATTTTGAGCCATAATCAATACTGAGAAATTTTTTTGACATAGGATATTAGTAATAGAGCAATATATACATATTTTACACAGTTTTCTTGACTTTTATCCTTGTTGTAATAGAATCTAGCTGTATCCACACATGTACTAAATCCCCATTTGATTTATTCAGCGAATTAATCTTTGAAGAATCTAGTCTATGTTGAAGGAAATCTAAAATTTATTACGATCAAAATCACACGTTACACCGAGAGATTTAGGAGAATTTATGCATTTAAATGATTTGCGTGAAATGAAAATTGATAAGCTTTCAAAGCTTGCCCAAGATTCGAAAATTGAAAATGTTTCAGCCATGAAAAAACATGAGCTTATTTTTGCGCTGTTAAAATATCATGCAAGTAAAGATGAAGAGATTTTTGGTGAAGGCGTTTTAGAAATTCTTCCTGATGGTTTTGGATTCCTCCGATCGCCTGGTTACAACTATCTTCCGGGAGCCGATGATATTTACGTAAGCCCCAGCCAAATTAGAAAGTTTGGTTTAAGAAAGGGTGACTCTGTTGAAGGGACGATTCGTCCACCAAAGTCTCAAGAGCGTTATTTTGCACTATTAAAACTTAAAAAGGTCAATGACAACACTCCTGAGGTCCATAAGAAGTTAGTCCTGTTTGATAACCTCACTCCTTTATATCCAGAAGAGAAAATTTCACTTGAAGCAGCTCCTACAAATATGTCGACAAGAATTATCGATATGTTTGTTCCTCAAGGTTTTGGACAGCGTTGTTTAATTGTTGCCCCTCCTAAGGCAGGGAAAACTGTTTTACTTCAAGATATTGCTAATTCGATTTCAGAAAATCATCCAGAAGCTGTACTGATTGTTCTTTTAATTGATGAGAGACCGGAGGAAGTCACAGACATGAAGAGAAATGTTGAAGCGGAAGTTGTTTCTTCAACATTTGATGAGCCAGCAAACAGACACGTACAAGTTGCGGAGATGGTTTTAGAAAAATCAAAACGTTTAGTTGAGGCAGGAAAGAATGTCATTGTTCTATTAGATTCGATTACAAGACTTGCAAGGGCTTACAATACAGTTGTTCCACCATCAGGGAAAATTCTTTCAGGTGGTGTTGATTCTAATGCCCTTCATAAACCTAAGAGATTTTTTGGTGCGGCCAGAAATATTGAAGAGGGTGGGTCTTTGACCATTATTGCGACTGCTTTGATTGATACAGGTTCGAGAATGGATGAGGTCATCTTTGAGGAGTTCAAGGGAACTGGTAACTCAGAGGTTCAGCTTGATAGAAAACTAATGGAAAAGAGAATTTTTCCATGTCTAGATATTAATAAATCATCAACCAGAAAAGAAGATCTTCTTATTGAAGATGGCGCCTTACAAAGGCTACATGTTCTTCGAAGAGTTCTACACCCAATGAACACTATTGACTCTATGGAGTTTGTTTTAAGTCGAATTAAAAAGACCAAAACAAATACTGAGTTTTTAGATTCGATGAGTGGTTAAGAGTTAAAAATGTTTGATAAACTTGAGGCCGTTGTTCAACGCTATGATAGGTTGACTGAAAAGTTAGCTGACCCTTCTCTATATGATCGCCAAAGTGAATTCAGAGAGGTGAGTTCTGAGCGCTCTTCCCTTGAAGATATTGTTATCGCTTACAAAGAGTATAAAACTATTAAGTCAGATGTTGCTGGAGCAAAAGACATCCTTGTAAATGAGGATGATCCTGAGATGAAAGAAATGGCTAGAGAAGAAGTTAACTCTGGTGAAGCACGCCTGACTGAGCTAGAGGCTTCTCTTCAAATCCTTCTTCTTCCAAAAGATCCTTTAGATGAAAAAAACTGCATGCTGGAAATTAGGGCCGGAGCTGGTGGTGATGAAGCCTCTATTTTTGTGGCCGATGTTTTAAGAATGTACCAAAACTACTTTAGAGAAGTGGGATTCAAGTCAGAGATGGTTTCAGTGAGTGAAGGTGATGAAGGAATTAAAGAAGTTATTCTTTCTATAACTGGTGATCAAGTTTATTCCAGAATGAAATATGAGTCTGGTGTTCATAGGGTGCAAAGAGTCCCTAAGACCGAATCGCAGGGACGGGTCCATACTTCAACCATCACTGTTGCAATATTGCCTGAAGCAGATGATGTTGAGTTTAACCTTGATATGAATGATGTCCGGATCGATGTTTATCGCTCGGGAGGTTGTGGTGGGCAATCAGTAAATACAACAGACTCAGCAGTAAGGGTCACACATATTCCAACAGGAACAGTTGTCGCCATTCAAGATGAAAAGTCGCAACATAAAAATAAAGATAAAGCTTTAAAAATTCTTAAGAATAGAATTTACGATACAATGGTTCAAGAGGCTCACGACAAAGAATCAGCTGAAAGGCGTGGACTTGTCGGGACAGGAGATCGTTCAGAAAGAATTAGAACCTACAACTTTCCACAAGGTAGGTTAAGTGATCATCGCATAGGGCTTACCCTGTACTCACTTGATAAGATCATTGAAGGTGATGTTGGTCCTGTAATCGATGCATTGATTGCACATAATCAAGCGATTCTTCTAAAGGGAGAGGATGATTGATTTTTCTAATGTTTTAGAAAAAGTTAAAGATAATTATCCCGGGCTGAATCAAAGAAGACTTCAACAAGAGTTTCAACTTTTTCAAGAAAATTTTATCTTTAGTGGACGCTATCAAACAGAAGGTTTTCTTTTTGATGAGTTTCAAGAGTATTTAATAAAAGGTATTCCTTTGGAGTATATTAATAATGAAGCCTATTTTTTTGAATCAAGGTTTTTTGTTAATGAAAACGTACTGATCCCAAGATCTGAAAGCGAAATTTTAATTGAAAAGCTTCTGCAAAAACTAAGTAAGAAAAAAAATCTTGAAATTTGTGAAATTGGGGTAGGGTCTCTAGCATTAGGGATATCTCTTTGTTTGAAACTTCGAACGAGTGTTCAATTTCTTGGAACTGATATTAGTGAGAAAGCATTAGAAGTTGCTCAAGAAAATTTGGTACGCTTTACTCAAAGATTAAAACATGTGGCTTTTGATTTAAGGAAAACAGATCGTTTAAAGGGAGTGGATCAAAAGTTTGATTGTATTTTTTCTAACCCCCCATATGTTAAAAAATCTCAACGATCTAAGGTTCACCCACAGGTTGATAAAAATGAGCCGGAACTAGCTTTATACTTAGAAGATGAGTCTTATTCTCAGTGGAACCGTGAGCTTATTGCAGCATGCGCTAAGTCTTTAAAAAAAGGTGGGTTTTTCATACTAGAAGGCCATGAAGACAACTTGGGAGAGTTAGAGCTAATTGCACAAAACTATTTTTCTCAGGTAACTAGTTTTAATGATTATTCTGAGAGAAAAAGATTTATTCTCTTAGAGTTCAATTAAGCCCTCTAGAAGACTGTTTTGGACTATTTATCCTCCACTTCTAATCGATGAGAAATCAACTAAAATAGAATGTACTGAATTCTCTCTTAATCTTGGTGGTGAGCATTAAAAATATATTCTCTTTCCTCTTTCTTTTCCTTTCTCCAATTTTTCTTTTTTCTCAAAGTAAACTGCCTAAAGCTCTAGAGATTCCAAGCGAATTCAATAGTGTAGATGACGAAGTTAAGGGAATTAATGTTAACACTGTTTCTCCTAAAGTAGCGGGAAGTGCAGGTCGATATCCAAAAGTTTCAGAGAACTTAAATAATATTGAACTCGAACGAATTAGCCGCTTTGTGAGTAGTGAAGTTTCAAAACCAGAAGATAAAAGGTTGGTTGTTGCAAGGTATGGAGTAGAGGAGTCAAAAGCAACAGATTTGTTTTTAGAAGCCAAAGGAAAAGGATTTAAAGAGGTTCGGTTAGTTATTGATATAAATAGAGCAATTAATATTGATTATTCAAAGTGGCCCACTAGAGACTATATAAATAAGAAAGGGGAGCCAAAGACAGTTCCTGTTTCATATTTTAATGACGTCAATGAAGCTTTTGATAAAGGAATTATTTCTTGGAAAACAAACGCGATGGGAAAAGAGATGAAAAGGTTAATGGATGGAGGATTTAGGCTTAATCCTAAGAGAAGTTCATACGGTCTTTATTCCCCTGGCATATACTATAATGGCGGCGGTAAAATTACGCCTATCATGCACTTAAAAGAAACATTCTTAATCGATGAGAGCAAAGGAACTATTCGCTATAATGAAGCCACGTTTAACTGGAGTAAGAAGAAACGTTTTAATCGCTTAATGGAGTACAGAGAACAAAAGTTTATCCCTAATATTTCTGCGACTTCTATGAATCGGCCTTCTTATTCTTATGCTCATATTAAAGAAGCAATTAAGTTATTCTCTGAAAATAAGCCTTATAAAGAAATTAAAAAAAGTTTTGAGTTTCATCGGGTTAGATTTTTATACAAAAATGGTTCTTACCAAGAGCCTATGTATAATTTGGGGACCTATAATCAAAATGAGCGACTTGAAAGTATTGTAAATTCAGAAAAAGCTATAAAAGAGATTAATCTAAGTCATTTTGTTTCAACAAATACTCCAGTGACAAAAGCTTTACATGCAAGGTTAAAGTCAGACCCTAAGTTTAAGTTAACGGGAATTTTAGACTCTAAGTTTATAGGTTGGATAAGGAGTTATGGTCTCTTTCAGACTTTAGCGGGTTACAGTGCTATTCGACCAGGAAGGGTTCCAGATTTATATATTAATGAAGAGGATACAAAGAGCTTTCGAGATCAAGTTGAATTCAAAGTTTACTCCAGAGTCACAGGGCAACAAAAGTTTATAGATGAGTATCCTCTTGTAGAGTACCTCTGGCATGATAAATCACACGTCGTTTATTATGAAGATAAGTCGGGAGATCTGTTTTATGGATCCATGAATCTGAGTAATAATCATCGTAATACTGATTTACAAACTCTTATTCATTATCCTGATGATATTTCGAAATCAGATGTCGCTAAATCTTTTAAGAATGTAAACAATCAAGCCTTAAAGGGGCAAACCGCTCACCTTCTTACGATAGAAGAAGCAGTTTTTAAAAATACTATCTGTTACTTCACCGGACTTGGGTATGATGAGGTGACAAACGTTAGGGTTAAGAAGATGATGAAGGCCCTGGAAGAGAAAAAGACAAAAGCTTTTTTTGAATACTTAAATGTTTTAGCAAAAACACCTCGTGACCATGTTATCGGGCTAGAGAAAGCTTCGACACAAATGGTTGAAGATCGAGTCAGACAACTTGAGAAAATTATTGCTTATTATAAAGTTAAGGTTGATCCTTTGCATAAACAAAAGCTAAGAATCTGGCTACCATATATGATGACGGCCATGAGTCATCCCGACCTCAGCTCTTATGATATTGAAGTATTAATGAATTTAAGCTTTATCAAAGATTCAAAAAACTATGATCCGATGAAGGTTTTTCGATATGTTAAAGACACCTGGGAATTTGTTAAACCAAACTTAGAAGCGAAGCTTGATTACTTTAAAGAATTAAATAAAGACGCGGGTTTAAAAAGAAGCTTAAAAGCATATATGGGGAAAAGTTCTTATAAAACATGGTATAGAGAAGAAGATCTTAAAACTTTTCCAAGATGGCATTTAAATAAAAAATTGAAAGAATTATTTTATTCAATTTGTTCAGATAAACTGACTGCAAAATAACTCTGAGTTCAATAATGGAGAAGAACGTAACTACCGTAGTTATAAAGTGTGGTTCTCTCAGTGTGACAGACACTGAAGGCGGAGCTTCTCCAAATAAAATTAAAAACATTGTTGAGGACGTCGTAGAGTTATCACGTCAAGGATTAAGAGTCGTTATTGTGAGCTCAGGGGCCATTAACTCAGGCAGAGGTCACTTTGGCGGAACTAAACCTGAAAGTGTAAGTGAAAAACAAGCATGCTCTGCTATAGGGCAACCAATGTTAATGAGAGCGTTTAGTGAGCACCTCAATACAGCAAAAATTCAATGTGCCCAAGTCCTTTTTACTCATGATGACTTCAAAAGTAGAAGAAGATTTTTAAATCTAAAAAATACATTTAATGAATTATTAAAAAGAAAGGTTGTTCCTATCGTTAATGAAAATGATTCTGTTTCATTTCAAGAAATTACTGTTGGAGATAATGATCAATTAGCAGTAATGGTGGCAGAACTCATAGGGGCTTCTCATATAGTATTCCTGTCAGAGGTAGAGGGGCTATTAGACTTAAATCAAAATGTCATTCGTGAAATTGATGACAGCTTTGATTTTTCTAGTATCAAAAACCATAACACTTCTCACATTGGACGGGGAGGAATCGAATCAAAGCTCAAGGCGATTGAAAGGTTAATGTTATCAGGGCTCAGCTCTTTTCTAGGATCATATAATAAGGAAAACCCTGTATTATCACTTTTAAACTTAGAGTCAGGAACTATATTTAAAGCTAATAGAGAAAGAAAACTAAAAAGTAAAAAAAAATGGATTTTGAGTATTTTAAAACAGGGAGTGAGCGTTACTATTGATGAAGGTGCTTTTATCGCTTTAAACAGTGGCTCTTCTTTATTGCCGGTAGGAATTAAATCTTTTACAGGATCTTTTGAAAGAGGGGAAGCAGTCGAAATTATCTATGATTCTAAGGTTGTGGGAGTTGGTTTAAGTGAGTACTCTTGTGTGGATTGTTCCTTTTTTATCGATAATCAGAAATTGAAAAATAGGAACTTTGTTGAATTAATACATCGTGATAACTTGATTGTTTTTGAGGACTAAAATGGACGTAATTCAAATATCAAAAAGAGCTAAAGAAAGTTCAGTTTTACTTTCAAGCCTAGGTGCGGAAAAAAGAAAACAAGCTCTTACTCAAATCTCAAATAGTTTAAGAGAAAACCAAAGTGACATTTTAAAAGCAAATCAAAAAGATATTTTATCAGCAAAAGAGAAAGGAATCAGTGGGGCAATGCTCAATAGGCTGAAGCTAGATGAAAAATCGATTACTTCAATTTCAAATGCAGTTGAGAATATTTCAAACCAGAAAGACTGGGTTTTTAAAATTGTTGATGAGTACACCCAAGGTGACTTGCTTATTAAAAAGCAACGAGTGCCTCTTGGGGTTGTTGGAATGATTTTCGAAAGTCGACCAAATGTTGTGGTTGATGGTTGTGTTTTAGGAATCAAGTCAGGGAATGCGATCATTTTAAAAGGTGGAAGTGAGGCGAAGTATTCTAATGAAGCTTTGATGGATATTATATTAAAAGCAACCAAGGGACTCATTCCAGAAGGTTGCTTGAATATGATTAGCTCGCGTGATGATGTTGCAGAACTTCTGAATCAAAATGAATATGTAGATCTCATCATACCTCGTGGGGGAGAAGGACTTGTTAAGTTTGTTTACGATAATTCTAAAATTCCTG
>Ga0114957_1000296_pt1 | contig 68737 bp, 67 predicted proteins | sample BantaG_FD_87175 | JGI IMG/M metagenome (GOLD analysis project Ga0114957, IMG submission 87175) | Marine algal microbial communities from Bantry Bay, Ireland - BantryBay_4 metaG | ecosystem: Host-associated > Algae > Red algae > Unclassified | place: Bantry Bay, Ireland | collected 2014-11-21 | reverse complement strand
CGGTGCAGATCGATGGTTGCTCGTGATTTTCCGGCATCCCTTCAGGATGCTCTGTTTTTGGGGTCTTCTACCCCGGACTGAAGTCCGGGGCTTTGGATTTTTGTGCCTTCAGCACATGGGTTTTGAGGGTTTTCTACCCCGGACTGAAGTCTGGGGCTTTGGGTCTTTGTGCCTTCAGCACATGGGTTTTGAGGGGTTTTTCAATCGCTTGATTTCTTGAGTTCCTCGTCGGTCCAGGGGGTGGTGCGGTCTTTGAGTTTGCGGCGCCATTCTTTGACTTCGTCTTTGGTGATGATGGTGGTGTTTTTTCCATCCCAGGCGTAGCGGATGTAGGAGAGGATTTCGGCGAGGCGGTCATCGCGGGTGATGCCGAGGGCGTGGGCGGGGGCCATGTAGCCGGCTTGGTAGGTGACGCCATCGATGGGTCCGATGAGGCCGTTTGCCATGACGCGCATGAGGCCGGGGAGGTCGTTTTTGACGCGCTGGGAGTCGGCGAGGCTGGGGGCGAGGGCGTTGGTCATGCCGGGGATTTTGGTGCCTTGGCCATCACCGCCGTGGCAGGTGACGCAGTTTTGGAAGTAGCCGACTTCTCCGCTTTGGATTTTCCGGATGTCGTCCTTTGGCATGTCATCGGGGAAGGTGAGGCCGCGCTTCCACTGGGCGAGGGTGCCCTTCCAATCGGCGGCGGCCATTTGGCGGGCGATGGGATCGGAGATTTTTTCGAAGGCGGTTCCGGAGCGGATGCGCTGGATGGTGTGGGTTTCTTGTTTCCAGAGGGCGACGGTGGCGGCGAGGATGACGCCGCGGTGGGCGAGGTTTCCGGGGTTGCTTTCGATGATTTGGCCGATGAGGTCGAGGGTGGCGGGGTCACTGGACCAGCCGAGGGAGAGGATGAGTTGTTTGGCGACCTCGGGGTGGGGGTCAGTGATGAGGGGGAGGAGGGGGGAGTGGTCCCCATTTTTGATGAGGGGTTCGTGCATGCGGATGGCGGCGGCTCGGATGCGCCAGTCTTTATCTTGGAGGGCGGTGGGGAGGATGTCATCTACGGCGCTGCATCCGTGGAGGGTCCAGAGGGCGTGGAGGCGGGCGAGGGGGTCGCGGCTGAAGCGGACGGTGTCTTTTAGAAGTGGGAAGGCGAGGTCACGATCCGGGCGGAGGATGAGGATTTTCTGGGCGGTCATGCGCCACCAGGAGTTCGGGTGGGAGAGGTGGCGGATGAGTTCAGGGGTGGACTCGGCGAGCATGTTTGGTTTTTCAAAGGTGAGGGGGTGGTCTTTGTGGGAGACGCGCCAGATGCGGCCGCGCTGGATGACTTTATCGAGGCCGGCGCTTTTGATAAATTTACGGGGTCCTTCGCTGAGCCAGGGGGCGTCTTGGATGATGCCGCGGGCCATGTCGATGATGTAGATGCCGCCGTCTGGGCCGGTGTGGGTGTTGACGGGGCGGAAGAAGATGTCGGGCGAGATGAGGAATTCTTCTGGGTGGTGAGGGTGGGTGAGGAAGGTGCGGCCGCGCTGGTCGATGATGTGGCCTTGGCGGACGACGTGGGCGGTGGGATCGGTGATGAGGAAGCTTTTCCGATCGGCGAAGGGGAGTTTGGCGGCTTTGTAGAGGCTTTGACCGCCGGCCGAGGTCATGCCGCGGCGGGGGGTGTTGGCGCCCCCGCGGTCATCGATGGGGCTGAGGTTTTTCATTTCTAAAAAGGAGAGGTCGTAGGCTTGGCCGAAGTTGACGGGCTCGGCATCGCGCGGGCGGGGGCCGCCGCGGTGGTCGATGAGGCCCCAGTATTCGCGGGGCATTTGGCTGGAGAAGAAGGGGTCAGAGTTGGTGGAGTAGAAGATTTGTCCGGTCTCGTCATGATCGAGGCCCCACTGGGCCCAGATGTTTTGTGCTTTCAGGGGCTCCCAGGTGCGATCGGTGAAGCGGTATTTGGTGTGATTATAGGAGAGGTAGATGGTGTTATCGAGGTTCCAGATGAGGCCGGAGTCTTGGTGTTCTACGGATTTGGTGGGGGGGATTGTTTTTCCTTGGTGGAGGAGTTTTTTCTCGTCTGAGATGCCATCGCCATCGGTATCGCGGTAGGAGTAGATGGAGGTGGTATCGGTCTCGACGATGGCGATGCGGTCATCGAGGGGGAGGATCATGCGGGGGAGGTTCAGGTTCTGGGCGAAGATGGTGATGCGGTCGTAGGTGCCATCTCCGGTGGTGTCCTCGAGGCGCTTGATGCGGCCGTTTTTCAGGGTTTTGGTGCCGGTGCCGGTGACGTCTTGCATGTAGCTGCGCATCTCGGCGACATACATTACGCCGTTGCCATCCCAGACGGCGAGGGTGGGTTCTTGGAGGTCAGGCTCGGCGGCGACATTTTCGAGGAGGTAGCCGGGTGCGACTTGGAGTGCTTCGAGTGATTCTTGGGGGGTGAGGGGGGTGAAGGGGGAGGTTTCTTTTTTCGCGGCCCAGTCGGTCTGGTCTTTGTTGATGCGGGTATCGAGGGTGTGGGGAGGGGTGATTTTTTGTTCGGTGGCGGGGAAGTTTTCTGGGACTTGCTGGGTGACGTTTCCGGTGGCGAGGTATTCGAGCGAGCGGGTTACGATGGTCTGGAATCCGAGGCAGTAGAGTGAGGTGCGGTGGGTATCGCCTGGCCAGATATGGCCCATGGTGGTGGTGATGACGCGGCCTTTTCCGAAGGGTTTTTCGTAGGTGACGGGTTCGTGTTTCCCGGTGCCGCCTTGCTTGGGGTCTGAGTAGGCTGAGGAGAGGATGTTGAGGTTCTCGGTGGAGCCACGGAGGCGGTGGTAGAGTTCGTCCTTTGCGTGGAGCCACTGTGCGGGGAGGCCGGCCATGATGGGGTGCTGGGGCGCACGGACGGTGACGGTGAAGGGGTGTTTTGAGCCGTGGCTGGTGCCTTGGTCCGGGTTGCTGAGGAGGGGTTTTCCGGAGTCGGGATCGACTTGGACGACTTGGCCGAAGTTTTTATTCCGCCAGCCGAGGCCGATCATTTGATTAAACTCTTCCCAGTTCGGGAAGGCGTTGTTTGCGGCGTGGATGGCGAGGACGCCGCCGCCGGAGCGGACGTAGGTGGTGAAGTCTTGGCGGAGCTGTTCTGGCCATTCGGGGCCGTTGTAGTTCAGGATGACGGCGTCGTATGGTGAGAAGTCGATGGTCCAGTTCTGCCAGGCGGCGAGGCGGTCTGGGTCGCGATTTTTCTGAAGTTCTTTGAAGCGTTGTAGGGCGTTTTGGTAGGCGGCTAGGGTTTCTGGATCTTCGGTGGAGGGTTTGCGCGGGGGCTGGGGGAGGCCGGAGTCGGGGGCGGTGGAGATGGTGGTCTCGAATTTCCCGGCGGCATTCAGGGTGCTGCGGAGGGATTCGGTGGTGCCGATCCAGTCATGGTTATTCCTGCCATCGATGATGAGGATGCGGAGCTTTTCGGGGGATGAGGGGTTTTTTTCAGCGGCGAATGACCAAAAAAAAGCGGCCATTAGGGCCGCGGTGGTGAGGAGGAGGGGTTTCATGGGCGTGGGAGGATGAGGGTCCAGTCGCCTTTAGGGTGGCGAGGGTGACCGGGGAGGAAATTGCTAAGTTCTGAGGGGGGCATTTTTATCCAAAGCTGACCGGACTCGAGGAGGTAGGTTCCTTTTCCAAGGGTGAGTTGCTCGGTGCGCAGGGTGCCGCCGCGCTGGGTAAGGGTGGCGTTCCCGGTGGTGCCACCGAGGGTGAGTGACTTGAGGTGGACGGTTCCTGAGAGGAGGAGCATTTGTGACTGGTCGTAGAGGAGGCGCAGGGAGTCGGCGTGGAGCGAGCCGCCGAGGATTTCGAGTTCCGAGCGGGTGTCGGTAGGGGAGTCGTATTGCGAGAGTTGGATGAGGTTAGTGGAGATGAGGCTGCCGCGCACTTGCATGAGGGAGTGGGCGTTATTTCTGCCGATGTAGAGGGGCCCGTCGGTGGTGAGGGTGCCATCGATCTGGCAGGTGGCGCTAGCGCCGGGATTAAAGCCGATGATGGTTTCGGTCTCGCCGAGGTGAAGAGTTCCTTTTTCTTTAACGTGAAGGGAGCCTTGTGAGGCATCATCTCGGCCGAGGACAAGTGAGCCGGAGAGGTGGCGGATTTCCTCGGTGATCGAAGCGGTTCCGGCGCCTTGGATGACGGCGATGGAGGTGGAGGCAGGGGCGGTGTTCTCGCTCCACTTTTTCGGGTTCGACCAGTTGCCCGGTGATCCGCGCCAGTGCCGGGTGATGGCGGAGGAGCGCATTCCGGCGTGGAAGGTCATTTTTAGGTTATCGATAAAGTGGCCATCGAACTCGGGTGCGTGGAGATCATTCCGGACGTTTTCGTTCGCCCCGAGCATGACGACGAGGTAGCGCAGCCCTGGGGGGACCTGGAGGCTGAGGTCGGCGCGTTCCCAGGTGATGGGATCGGAATCTGATTCGATGGCGGTTTGGGTTTTGACGAGGACCCCGGGGCCGTCCTCTAGCTCATCGGTGATGAATTGGTGGGCGGAGAGGCCGAGAAGAAAGATGGTGTCTGAGGTGCTCGATCCGTTGATTCGGTTGACCCAAGCGGAGAGGGTGACGTTGGTAGGGCGTCGGCCCATTTTTTCACGGACTTCATGGAGGTCGACAATCCGCCAGAGCTGGCTGGCCACGGTGTCGAGTTCTTCGGAGGGGGGGTCGTTGGTGCTGAGAAACTGGAGCATGCCTTTGCCGGAGGCAGCCTTGATTGACGGGGTCGAAAGGGTGTTTTCGGTAGGGTCACCGGACCATTGGTTGGGGGAGTGGGGGCGGCCCGAGGGGTGCTTTTTAGGGGTGTTGAAGTTTCCATCGACCGACCAATGGAGGGTTGATGAGGGCATGGGGTATCCTGAGGGATTTGAGCCTTGTTGGAGTTCGGTGCCCGCGGCCGAGAAATCAAGTGAAGCTTGACCTTCCATGCGGTGAATTTTTTTTCCAAGAGAGACTTCGATCCGGCCTTCGAAGACCTCGGCTCTCATTTCTCCTGATTTTTCAACGGAGAGACCGAAGCGGGTTCCGTAGTCGATCACTTCCCCCGAGGGGGTGATGACGGTGAACCCTTCCGCGCCGTCTGGCACATCGACTCCGATTTTTCCGAAGTTGAGGCGCATTTTTTCGTCGGAGAGGAGTTCGACTTCAGCGGGGCCTTCGAGGGCGACGCGGGTTCCTTTTAGAAATACAATTTCGCGGGATTCTCCGAGGTCGAGGTGGAGGTTGCCGGCGTTGAGAAATTCGCTCCCGTCTTGAGTTGTTGCTACAATGGGTGCTGAGGCAGCGGTGTCTTGGAAGTGCCACCAGCCGGCGAGGAGGGCGATGAGGGCTGCGGCTGCGGCTGCGGCGGAGACCCACCAGCGGGAGGGACCCGGCACGGAAATATCTTGGGTAGAGGTGGTTAGCGACGCCCAGTCGGCACCATCTTGCTCGGCATAGGCCAAGGATAGGAGGCTATGGGTTTGGGCGACTTTCCAATAAGTACGACGAGCTTCCGACGAGGCGCTGAGGGCCGACTCAAGCTCCCGCACTTCATGGGCTACGAGATCTCCATCTAGGTATGACTGAATGTGGTCTACGAGAGTCATGCGAGGCCTCCTTTTACTTGCTTTACGATGCATTCCCGCAGGGCGGTGCGTGCGCGACTGAGGGCTACGTAGACTGAGTTAGCGCCCCAGCCGGCTTCGGTGGCGATCCGTTCTGGCTTCCAGCCTTCAGCGTAGCGCTGGCCGAGCATGGTCTGGACTTGTGGGCTCAGTCGCTGGAGGCAGGCTTTGAGGGCGCGGATCTGGGCGTCATCGGCGAGATTATTGGGAGCGTCCTCGACGAGGAGTTCGAGGATTTCGTCGCCTAAGAGGAGTTCGGATTTTTTCCCTTGGCGGAAATGCTCGAGGACCTTGAAGCGGGCGATGGTCATGGCCCAAGCGACGAAGTTTGTCCCGAGCTCGAAGTTTTTCGCCTTGGCGGTGACGGTAAGAAAAGTTTCTTGGAGGATGTCATCGGTCTCGCTGGCGCCGGGCATCATGGAGATGATGAAGCCGCGGATCTGCGAGGCATGCTTGACAAAGAGCGCCTGGACCCGGGCTACTTGCTTTTTTTCTGCCGCTGATTCGCCATCCATCTCGGCAGGTTATGTGAACAAATGTGCTTTTCTTAGCAAAAAATGGCATAATGAGTGATTCGGGATTGAGGTTTGGGAATGCGCCGTCAGGTTGCCAGCCTATTTCTGAGAGCATGAGTGATTCGAGCGATAAAGTAGCGGGCGTTCTCGCCCCGGTGACCAGTCTGCGGCATCAAGGTGATCTTGGGATTGGTGATGTTGGTGGTTTGCGTCAACTAGTGGGCTGGGCGGTCGAGTATGGCGTCAAGGTTCTCCAGCTGCTCCCGATCAATGAGACAGGCGCGGATCACTCGCCTTATAATGCGATCAGCTCGGTGGCGCTTGAGCCGAGTTTGATCGACCTTTCATCTGTGCTTGAGATCGGTCCTGAGCGGGTTGCCGAGGCGCGGGCGGGGCTGGGGGATGAGTTTTTAAATGGCGACTTGGTGAATTATGAAGCGGCCAAGATTCTTAAGCGGGAGCTTCTTGAGGAAGGTTTTGCGAAGTTTCAGGGGAGTGAGAGATTTGAGGCCTTTTGTGAGGCAGAAAAAGGCTGGCTTGAGGATTATACCAAGTTCCGCTTTTTGATGGATGAGGAAGGTGGGCGCGAGACTTGGGATCTCTGGAGTATCAATTATCAGGATCCGGAAAAGGCTCGTGAATACATCGCGAAGAAGCCGACGGCGGCAGCGCGTCTGAAATACTACGCGTGGGTCCAGTGGGTCGCCTTTACGCAATGGCGGACGCTGCGTGAGGAGTCTGGTGCGCGTGGGGTGAAGCTGATGGGCGATATTCCGATCGGCATTTCTTATTATAGTGCGGATGTCTTTTTCGAGCGAGGTGGCTTTGATCTTTCATGGTGCGGAGGCGCTCCGCCCGAGACCGTTTTCAAGGATGACCCTTTCACTCAGAAGTGGGGTCAGAACTGGGGAATTCCGGCTTACCGCTGGGATCTCATGGAGAAGGATGACTTCGCTTGGTGGCGCCGCCGTGTCGATAAGCTGACTGATGTTTTTCATATCTTCCGGATCGATCATATTCTCGGTTTTTATCGTATTTATTCGTTCCCTTGGCGTCCTCAGCGGAATGGGGAATTTCTGCCTTTGACGAAGGAGGAAGCGGCGGAGCGGACGGGTGGATTGCTGCCGGGATTCAAGCCTTATCCGGATGACACCCCGGAGCACTGCGCGCACAATCTGGCGTGCGGAGACAAGTATCTCAAAGCGGTGCAGGAGGCGGCGGGCGATGGCGAAGTGGTCGGGGAGGATCTCGGGGAGGTTCCGCATTATGTGCGGCCTCATTTGGAAAAAATCGGGATCGCGGGATTCAAGATCTGCCACTGGGAAGTTCAGTATGGTGAGGACGGGCAGGAGCATCCTATCCCGGGTGAGGATTACCTCCGTTGCTCGTTCGCGACCTATGCTACTCATGATCACCCGGCGATCGCGGCGATGTGGGAAGAGTTTCGTACTAACCAAGCGAGTGAGGAGGAAGATGAGCGGGTGGGCGCGGCGTGGAATCTGCGGGTGCTGAGCGAGTTCGCCGGGCTTGATCTTCCGGATGACGGTTGGAGCTTCCGCCCTTTTGATGATGAGGTGAAGACGGCGCTTCTGAGAGCGCTGCTGGAATGTAACTCACACTATGCAGCGCTGATGATTACCGATGTTTACGGGATGACTGAGCGCTTTAATATTCCGGGGACTTTGGGTGGGAAGAATTGGCGGATCCGGATGCCCTTCACGGTGGCGGAGATGAGTAGCCGGAAGGATCTGGTGGAGCCTGCGGAGGAGCTTAAGGGGCTTATCGAATCAGCGGGGAGGTAGGGGTGAGGATTTCTGAGCGACGTGGGTCCCGGTCCTGAAAGGGACACTGGAGTGCGCCCGGAGACCCCAGTTGTGCGATGTGCCCATTCTTACAGGATGATTCGCGCCTTTTCCGGCATCCCTTCAGGATGCGAACCTGTGAGGATGGCCGACCCCGGAATGAATTCCGGGGCTTTGGACCTCGGTGCTTTCAGCACCTGACTTGGGTGTCAAAGTCAGATTTTCGATCCCGGGTCTTTGGCTGGGATGGGTGGTGGGTTGGAGGGAGAGTTCGGAGCCCGGGGTTTTTCGATCCCGGGTCTTTGGCTGGGATGGGTGGTGGGTTGGAGGGAGAGTTCGGAGCCCGGGGTTTTTCGGTTCCGGGTCTTTGGTTGGGATGGGTGGTGTCCTGAAGGGACAAAGGTTCGGAGCCCGGGGTTTTAACCCCGGGTCTTCGGTTCGGATGGGTGGTGTCCTGGAGGGGCAAAGGTTCAGAGCCTGGGGTTTTAACCCCGGGTGTTCGGTTCGGATGGGTGGTGTCCTGGAGGGACAAAGGTTCAGAGCCCGGGGTTTTAACCCCGGGTCTTCGGTTCGGATGGGTCGGTGTCCTGAAGGGAGACTGGAAGGGTGCGGCTATTCCCAGACGTAGTTTTCATCGTATTCGACGCCGTATTTTATGAGAAATTTGCGATATTCGTCTTGGAAGCTCACGGTCTGGTGATGGTCTTTTTGCTTGGCGAGGTATCCTTTCGCGACGTCGAGATCTTTTGGGCCTACGCTGAACCAGCCGTAGCCGACCTGCCACTTGAAGTCCTTTTCACCCTGATCGCTTATCCATTTTGAGGAGCTGCCCTTTATCTGTTTCATGAATTCGGCATCGGCGATGTTTTTGTTCACGCGAATGAGGAGGTGGAGGTGATCCGGCATTCCATTGGCGGCTAAGAGGGTGGCATCGAGATCGCGTGTGATTCCGCCGAGGTAGGCGTGGAGTTTTGGTTCGATTTCAGGGTGGATTTGGTTGCGGCGATCTTTGGTGGAAAAGATGATGTGGGCGTAGGATTGGTGGAGAGATTGACCCATTTGCGGACTCTATCAGGTTTGGCGGGGGAGTTCCAGTGTCCCTTCAGGACACGGGTTGTTGGGTTGATGTTTACCCGGGGTTGAAACCCCGGGCTTTGGGCTTTTGTCCTTTCAGGACTGGGAGGGGAGCTGGGGTTGAAACTCCGGGTTTTGGACTTTTGTCCTTTCAGGACTGGGAGGGGAGCTGGGGTGGAGAGGTTTTTTTCGGAATTTGTTAGGTTTGGCGGGGGAGTTCCAGTGTCCCTTCAGGACACGGGTTGTTGGGTTGACGTTTACCCGGGGTTGAAACCCCGGGCTTTGGGCTTTTGTCCTTTCTGGGCTGGGAGGGGAGCTGGGGTTGGAATCCTGGGCTTTGGGCTTTTGTCCTTTCAGGGCTAGGAGGGGAGCTGGGGTGGAGAGGGTTTTTTTCGGAATTTGTTAGGTTTGGCGGGGGAGTTCCAGTGTCCCTTCAGGACACGGGTTGTTGGGTTGACGTTTACCCGGGGTTGAAACCCCGGGTAAACTTTGTCCTTTCAGGACTGGGAGCCCCGGGGTTGGAATCTTGGGCTTTGGGCTTTTGTCCTTTCAGGACCCGGGGGGGGAGCTGGGGTTGGAATCTTGGGATTTGGTTTTTTTTTTAGGGCTGGGAGGGGGAGGTTTTGGCTTCAGAGGCTAAGAGCCTCTGCTACGGTTCGAGCTCTGCGAGCTCTTCGGCGAAGCCGGAGTTGAGGATGGGGAAGCGGCACCAGGATTTGGGGTCGAGGTTGAGGTCGTCTACGTGGAAGGAGACGGCGTAGCGCTCGCGCTTCCATTGGTTGCGGCACCAGAGTTTGAAGAATTTGATGACGTGGGATTTGAGGTCTTTTTCGCTGTGGTCGGGGTGGTGACGGATGGCGAAGTCGAGCGCGGCACGGGGGCCTTTTTTATCGCGGATGGCGGCGCGCTCGATGGTGTCGAGGATGGCGTAGGGCATGAGGTCGCCTTCGTCGGTCTGCTTGTCGGCTTTGGGACGAAGCTCGGCGGTGGGCCGTTGTTCGTTAATGAAGCGGAGGTTTTGGTAGGGGCCGGTTTCGGGGAGGCCGGTTGTTTCCATCCAGCGGAGCCAGAAGCGGAGGTAGTCTTTATCGATGCCGGCGATGGGGCTGACGCCGCCGGAGGTGTCACCATCCATGGTGGCGTAGCCGACGGCGGCTTCTGATCTGTTAGAGGTGGAGAGGAGGAGGGCGTTGCGGATGTTGGCGAACATCCAGATGCCGGGGGAGCGGACGCGGGCCTGGATGTTTTGGCGGGTGAGGTCGTCTGTTTCCCAGGTGAGGGGGCGCTTTATTACAGTTTCTATCGTACTTTCGTAGCCCTCGACGAGCTGGTCGACTTCCCACTCGGCGTAGTCGCAGCGGAGCATTTCGGCGACTTTCTGGGCGGCTTGGCGGGTGACTTTTCCGCTGTTCTTGGTGCCTTGGTAGGCGCAGAAGAGGAGCTGCTTCATCCAGGTGGATTGGTCTGCGGGGAGGTCGAGGTAGGAGAGGCGCTTGCGGAGGGTTTCTGGTCCGAGCTCGGCGGTGGCGAGATCGAGCATGATTCTGGCGAAGCTGGCGACGGCGGCGGAATCTGCGCCTCCGCTGAGGGAGACGACGAAGCCATGCGACCAGCTTTTGCGCATGTAGTCAAAGTAGGCGAGGGCGATGGCGCGGGTGAATTCTTCTTCCTTCGACATGGGGGGGACCGGGTGGTGGCCACTGCTGTGGGTGACCTTTGGCCAATCGAAATCGAAGGAGATTTCGGAGTGGCCCTCGACATCGACCTCGCGGCTGACGGTGCGGGCTTGGTGGAGGCGGTTGCGCTCGATATCGACGGATTTGACGGCGAGGGTGACTTCTTGGAAGGAGAAGCGGGGGCCCTCGGCGGTGATTTTTCCGTGGTCGGCGATGAGGCCGCCACCATCGAAGATGGCGCGTCCGGATTCATTTCCGAGGAGGTTGGCGTAGATGTAGGCGACGCCGAAGGCGCGTGAGCCCTCGATGACGAAGTGCTCGCGGACTTCTTGTTTTCCGAAGGCGAAGTGGGAGGCGGAGGGGTTGAGGATGAGATCGACTCCGGCGCTGGCGAGGGTGCGGCCGGGGCGGTCGGCGACCCAGGCGTCCTCACAGACTTCGAGGCCGATGCGGATGCCGCCGATTTTAAAGATGGGGTCGCCGATGGGGAGGAGGTGGGAGCCGAATTGCTCCTGGACGATGATGTTCTCTGGCCAGGGGTGGAACCAGCGGGGTTCGTAGTGGAGGCCATCGCCAGCGAGGTTTTTCTTGGCGACGAGGCCCTTGATTTCGCCATCGCATAGGAGGGCGATGGCATTATAGACGGCATTTTTTACCCAGACGGGGAGGCCGACTGCGACGATCATGCCGGAGGTTTCCGGGGCGATTTTTTCCAGACTTTCCCAAGCGCGCTGGGCGACTTCATGGGAGAGGAAGTGGTCCTCGCAGCCGTAGCCGGTGAGGGCGAGCTCGGGGAGGCAGAGGACGGTGACTTGTGCCTCGCGCGCTTGTGAGATGGATTGGAGGATGCGGCGGCGGTTGCCGGTCCAGTCGAGGGGGATTTGGTTAAGGCAGCCTGCGCCGACGCGGATGGTGTCCGTCATGGCGGGAGTTTAGCGGATGAGGAGGAGATGCCAAGCGTGGGTGGAGCGGGGTGTTTCGGGAGGTAGGAGGGAGGGGTGGGTCTCGGGGGCTGAGGAAGGTCCCGCGGGTTAGAGAAACTTGAGGGCGATGCCGTTTTGCTGGATGGTGAAGTCGTTCAGGAAGCGGGAGGCGAGGGAGGGTTCGAGGGTGTGGATGGGCTTTTGGTCGAGGAGCTGGGGGCCGAGGGTGTTGATGAGGCTGCGGAGGGGGTTGGTGTAGGTGGTGGGGATGTTTTGGAGGTCGAGCTTTTCGACTTCGGGTTCCTTTAAAAAGATGCCTCGTGTTTTGGTGTCGTAGCGGAGTCCGCAGGCGAGTTGGCAGGTGCCGGAGGTGCTGCGGCCGGAGAAGTTCTCTAGGGCGGGGATCCCGGTGAGCCTGCCGAGGCCGGTGGCGGTGGCGGCGGAGGTGGTGAGGCCGATGCGGACTTTATTGATGTCCGGGGCCATGGTGAAGGTGGGTTTTGCGAGGCTGATCTGGCCGAGGCCTTGATATTGCCGCTGGAAGGGGAAGAAGGGGAGGAGCTGGCCGAGGATTTGCTGGGTGCCGATGAGGTATTGCTGGCGGAGGGCGAGATCGGCGATGGGGCCGCAGGATGCGAGGAGGAGGGCGGGTGAGGAGAGGGTGGCTTTTTTGAGGAGGGAGCGGCGGTCCATGGGGGATTGAACCGTAAAGAGGTGAGGACGCGAAGGTTTATTTCAGGGCTGGGATGTCAGGGCGATCAGGCTTGGGGAAGAGGCCGATAGGGTTTGCGGAACTGGCTATTAGCGGTTGGCTATTAGCGGTTAGCCTTGTCGACCGAAGTCTTTTGCGAGAACGCCTCAAGCTTATCGTGGGTGTAGATGGATCTTTCCGCCTGGTTCTTGTTCCTAGTTTTACTACCTTGGCTGGGATATGGGCTTGGGTTGGGGATTTTCACGGATTTTTTTTGGGGGGGAATTTGCGCAGATTTATGAGGATGGGGTGTTGATTAGGCGGATTTTTCTTGGGTTGCATCCCAGAGAGCTAATGGCTGACCGCCAAAAGCTAAGCGCTGAAACTTTCGCACATTCCATCATCCGACTTTTACCCTCCCCCATCAGCCACTTCGGCCTCGCGCTCTTGGGTGGATGAATTAGGGTGCGGGGGTGACTTTTGGAGGGTTTATTTTGAAAGGGGTGCGTCATTATAAGGCGGCATATTTTGGGGTGCTTGCGGGGGCGGCGGTGGGGTCAATGGTGCTGCTGGGGGCGCTGATGGCAGGGGACTCGGTGAAGGGGAGCTTGAGGGAGGCGGCGGCGCTGCGGACGGGTGAGGTGGTGCAGGTTTTTGCGGGGGGGGAGCGGTTTTTTGAGGCGTCGCTAGGCGAGCGGGCGGGCGGGGCGGCGCTGCTTTATCTGAAGGGGCAGGTGAATGTGGGGGAGCGGGCGGAGGGGCAGGTGCAGGTGATGGGGGTGGCGGATGACTTTTGGGGTTTTGCGCCGGTGGCTGCGGAGGGGTTTTTCGGGGCTGATGAGGAGGCGGTGGGGGTGAGCGAGCGGCTGGCGGAGGCGCTCGATCTCGAGGTGGGATCGGCGGTGGTGGTGCGGCTTCAGAAGCCGGGTCTCCTTTCGCGGGACGCGCCACTTTCTGGCGAGGGTGAGTCGGTGGTGGCGCTGCGGGGGAGGGTGGCGCGGGTGGTTTCTGATGCGGAATTCGGGCGCTTTAGTCTTGAGGGGACGCAGGTGGCGCCGGCGTCGGTCTTTCTGCCGCGTGGTCGTTTACAGGAGGCGCTGGAGCTGGGCGAGAAGGCGAATCTTTTGCTTTTGAAAGATGGGGTGACTTTTGACCCGAAAAAGATGACGCTGGGGGATTATGGGCTGAGTGTGGAGGAGGTGCAGGGCGGGGTGGCGGTGCGGTCTGCGCGGATCTTTCTGGGGCCGCAGGTGGAGGCGGCGATTGCCGGGGAGTTGGCTGTCGAGCGAGTGGTGACTTATTTGGTGAATACGCTGGCGACGGAGGTGGGGGAGACGCCTTACTCGATGGTGAGTGCGGTGACGCCGGGGGCGGCGGATTTTTTACCGGGGGATTTGAGGGATGATGAGGTGGTGATTAATGAGTGGCTCGCGGATGATCTGAGTGCGGGTGCGGGCGATGAGTTGACGCTGGATTATTTCACGGTGGAGGCGGGGAGTAAGTTGGTGGAGAAGCGGACGAGCTTTAGGGTGAGGGCGGTGATTCCGATGACGGGGGCGGCGGGGGACCGGCGCTGGATGCCGGATTTCCCGGGGGTGGCGGATGTCGAGAGTTCGAGGGATTGGTCGCCGGGGCTGCCGCTGGATCTGAAGCGGATTCGCGATGAGGATGATGATTATTGGGAGGAGTTCAAGGGGACCCCGAAGGCTTTTGTGACTTATGGGGCGGGCGAGGCGATGTGGAAAAACCGCTGGGGTGCGGTGACGGGACTTCGCGTGATGGACGGTGAAAAAGCGGAGGTGGAGGCGGCGGTGCTGGGGGTGATGAGCCCAGGAATTGCGGGGATGCAGTTGCGTGATTTCAAGGCGCAGGCGGAGGCGGCGGCGAAGTCGCCGGTGGACTTTGGGGTGCTTTTTATCTCGATGAGTTTCTTTCTGATCGTGGCGTCGATCGCGCTGGTGGTGATGCTTTACAATTTCAATATCCAGCAGCGCACGAGCGAGAGTGGGCTGCTGGCGGCGGTGGGGGTGCCGGCGAGCAAGATCGGGCATTGGAAGGTGGGGGAGGCCTTTTTTGTGATCCTTTTTGGGAGTATCATTGGGGGGGTGCTGGCGGTGGGATTTTGTCTGATCGTGCTGAGGGTGATTGGTTCGATCTGGGGGGGCGCGGGGAGTAGTTTTTCTTTTCACCTGAGCGCGGGGACTTTTTACCTGGGGTTCATGATGTTTCTGGGGGTGACGCTTTTGTCGGTCTGGTTCACGCTTTGGCGTCAGTCGAAGCGGAGCGCGAGCGTGCGGCTGGCGAGCGGGGCGGAGGAGGAGATGGGGCGTGGGAGTCGGTTGACGTGGGTCTTCATGGGGCTGGGGATTTTGTTGATTCTGGGGGCGATGGGGCTGGGGCTGGTGGTGGGGCCGCAGGGGGCCTTTTTTCTAGGTGGATTCGGTTTGCTTTTGCTGGGGCTGGGGATTTTCCGGCGGGCGATGGGGAGGACGAGTGCGCTGGCGGAGCTGAGCGGGGCGGCTTTGGCGAGGGTGAATCTGAGTCGGCGGTCGGCGCGGAGCGTGACGGTGGTGGGGATTCTCGCGGCGGGGGTTTTTCTGGTGCTCTCGGTGACTGCTTTTCGGAAAAACGATGGGGGCGATTGGGAGAAGTTGACGAGTGGGGCGGGGGGATTCGCGTGGTGGGTGGAGACGACGAATCCGGTGAATCGGCCGGCGGATGCGGAAGGCGAGGTGGCTTGGTTCGGCCTCCCGCAGGAGGAGGTCGTGCCCTTCCGGGTGGGGTCTGGTGATAGCGTGGATTGTTTCAATCTGAACTCGACGAGTCAGCCGCGATTACTCGGGGTGGACCCGGCGCGACTTGAGGGTCATTTTAAAACAGATGAGGCTTGGAGTGCGCTTGCGGAGGGAGATGAGGTGCGGGCATTTGTCGATGAGACGACGATGATGTGGGTGCTGAAGATGAAGGTGGGGGATGTTTTGATATATCAGGATGAGTTCGGGCAGGACTTCCAGGTGAGGCTTGCGGGGGTGGTGAAGGGTTCGATTTTTCAGGGGAGCGTGATCATTGATGAGGGTGACCTGTTAGAAAAATATCCTTCGGCGGGTGGGTATTCGCTTTTTCTGGTGGAGGATGAGGGGGCGAAGGAGACGCTCCAGACTGCGACGGCGGATCTGGGCGGGAAGGTGGTGGCGACGCGAGATCGGCTGGCCGCTTTTCATGAGGTTGAGAATACTTATATTGCGATTTTCCATGTCCTCGGCGGGCTGGGGATGATACTCGGGAGTGTGGGGGTCGGGGTGGTGACGGCGCGCAATCTGGTGGAGCGTCGAGGCGAGTTCGAGATTCTGCGGGTGCTTGGGCTTTCACAGGACGCGCGGAAGGGGATCGTGATGAAGGAGGTCGAGACGCTCGTTGCTTGGGGGCTCGGGATCGGGGCGGTTTCATCGGCGCTGGCGGTGCTGCCGCTCCTGGGTGAAAAGGTGACGTTTCTCGATCTGGGGTGGATGACTGGGCTGCTTGTTGTGATGGGCGGGGTGGCTTGGCTGAGCGCGGTGCTTGCGCGGGAGAAGTCGAACGTTTTAGATGAATTCCATGAGCTTCCTAGCTGACGACGCGCAAGCCTGTCTCATCGCGAAGGCGGTGGTGACGGAGGAGACTCCATTTGGACCGGATGTTCTGGTTTACAAGGTGGCGGGCAAGATGTTCGCGACGCTCGGCTTCGAGGGCGCGGTGGGGCGGATGAATCTGAAGTGCGCTCCTGAGCGTGCGCTGGAGTTGCGCGAGGAATGGGAGGGGATTCTTACGGGCTATCATATGAATAAGAAGCACTGGAATACTCTGGTGTTGGATGGGACGCTTCCGGGGCCGCTGGTGGCTGAACTGATCGATCACTCCTATGAACTTGTGATAGATGGAATGACAAAAGTGCAACGTGAAGCTTATGAGAATGCCTGCTGAACTTCGCAAGCGGCTGCCGATCGTGGTGCTGATGGTGATCGTGCTGGCGGCGACATTTTATGACTGGGTGTTCGGGCTGGGGTCGTGGATGGCGGTGCCGGGGGAGATCTCGCGGGCTTGGGAGCTTTTGCTTATGGGGAACTTTTCCTCCGGGGTGATTTCGGAAATGGCGACGCTGATTGGGGCGAATTTACTTCATGGGGACGGGCATCATCTTTTGGGAAACATGCTTCTTTTTTGGATTTTTGGCGCGGTGGTGCTGGAGATTGTGGGGTGGAGGTGGCTCGTGGCGATCGCTTTGACTTCTGGAATTGGCGCGGTCGCTTGCCACGTTTTGCTAGATCCAGAGAGCCCGATTCCGATGCTTGGGGCGAGCGGGGTTGTGATGGGGTTCGAGGGGGCTTATCTCGGGCTCGCGGTCAAGCGTCCGCGGGGGAACACGCAAGTCTGGCCCCTCGCTCACCCGGTGCGGCCGATCCAGCTGGCGGCTGTGGGAGTGATCGGAATCTTTTTTGACTTCAGCGGGATCACCGGCTCAGAGGTCACTAACGTCGCTTATGGGGCGCATATTGGGGGCTTTGTTACCGGGATCGTGATGAGCCTTCTCAGGCGCGGTTGAGGAAAGCGCGTCTTTCTCGAAAATGGGGCAGCTGGTAGAACTCATCGATGACGGGAGTGGCTTTTATTTTGAAAGTCGATCGCACGGATGGTCATTAAGGGTGCCGATCTTGTCTCTGGCGCTCGCTCTGAATTCGCGCTATCACTTCCGCCATGAAAGCGATTTGTCTTTTCCTCTTGCTCAGCGTCAGCAGCCTCTTCGCAGGCGAGACCATCACTGCCGGGAACTTTGTCTTCACCGCCGATAAACCGTGGGTTGTGCAAGACAGCCCGAGCCACATGCTGAAGGGGATCGCGAAGCATGGCGAAAAGGGTCCTCTTTTAAAGTTCTACCACTTCGGGGCCGGTCAGGGCGGTGGGGTGGAGGCAAACATCACTCGTTGGAAGAAGCAATTCGAGGGCGAGGTCGAAGTCACCCCCGAGACCCTCACCTACGGCGAGCAACAAGTGAGCGTCGTTACGATGGCGGGCACCTTTCTCGATGGCCCCATGATGGCGCGCAAGGTCCCAAAGGAAGGCTACCTTCTTCTCGGCGCGATCATCCCTCATGAGACTGGCGGTGTGTTTCTAAAAATGACGGGGCCTAAAGCCGATGTCGAAAAATCAAAAGCTGATTTCAAGAAACTCCTCGCGAGCGCCTTCGAGGAATAAGCCTAGATGGCGGCGGAGTGGGCTGGGCGGCAGAATTTTAGGCATCATCCTGCTCGCAGCGCCCGGGCCCGTTTTTAGAGTGGGTTAATGACCAATCGTCGCCTTTTTCTTTCCTACGCCGCTACCCTTGCCGCCGTGCCAATGCCTATCAGGCTTATTATGAAATGATGCCCCTGCGGGAGGGCTCGCTCCCGCATGGGCCGCACATGGATCTTTATCGCCGCGCAAGCTTTGGGAGGCTTGCGGAGTTCCACATCCTCGACACCCGGCAATACCGCAGTGACCAGCCGAACCGGGATGGGCGCGATCCGCTTGATGATGACGCCCTTGATCCGAGGAATGCCCTGCTCGGAGACACGCAGCGGAACTGGTTTTATAAGAATCTCAGCAAATCTTCCGGCACTTGGAACATCCTCGCTCAGCAGGTCATAATGGGGATGCACGGACACGCTAGGAAGGATAGCGAGGCGGTTTACTCCATGAACGCTTGGACCGGATACGTCGGCGAGAGAGGATCTCTTCTAAAATTTATCTCCGACAGGAAGAATGCAAATCCCATCGTCCTCACCGGCGACGTCCACAAGCACTGGGCTAATGAACTGCGCCTCGATGACCGTGAGCATGACCAGCCAATCGTCGCGTCTGAGTTGATTGCCACCTCCCTCACCAGCAGCGGTGATGGCGCGCCGAAGTTCAAAGGGATTGATAGACTCATGGCCTTCAATCCCGGCATCAAGTTCAACAACAACCAGCGCGGCTACTTCCGCTGCACCCTCACGCCCGAGAAGTATGAGACGGATTTCATGGTGATTGATAGAGTGACAAAATTAGGAGGAAAAGTGACTAAGGCGGCCACCTACTCGGTTCTCGCGGGAAATCCAGCGATGGTCGAAGGATAGCGCTTTTTACAAGATAGCTTTAAGGAGATCGGCGATGGTGTGGTGCTGCTCAAGGGTGTGGCGGAGCTGGAATTTTTGGTTGATCTCGTAGCTATTATTTCGGCCTTCGCGCTCACGGGTGATGACCTTATCAGCCTCGAGTTCGCTAAGGATGCGCTGGACTGAGCGCTCGGTGATGCCGATCTGGATTGCGAGCTCACGGACCGTAATGCTACTTTCACGGGTAAGGCAGACGAGGACATGAGTGTGATTTGTGAGAAAACTCCACTTCGATGGCGAAGCGGAAGGGGCTTGTTTTTGGGCGGCTTTCATAACGTGAAATAAATGTCGTGTTTTCTCTTGCGTGTTTTCCGTTTCGCGACACAATATGTCCATCATGAATGCAAACGCAAGTATCGAAGTTAAGTCCGCCTCCTACGGGGCGACCGCCCGTCTTAAGAAAGCAATGAACCGTCTCGCGGAACTCGCTCCGCTGGAGAGTCCGATCCTAAGTTGCTTTGTGGATCTTACCGATACGCGTTATCTCACGGTGGAGAAACTCGAGCTTCAGGTGAAAGAGCTGACGCGATCCTGTGACGAGGAAGAAAAATCAGCCATCTTGGAGTCATTTGCGCTAATTAAGCATCACCTTTTAGAGGATGTTTCTGATGAGGCCAGTGGCTGCGCGATTTATGCCCGGAGCGGGTCGCGTCTGTTCTTCGAAGCGCTGGAGTTTGGCGTGACCCTCGAGACTCGCATCCTCATCAATGAGCTTCCTCAGATTTATCCGCTTGTGGAGACCCGCGACACTTACGAGCGCTTCATCGTGGTGGTAGTGACAGAGGGTGGTGCCCGCATTCTTGAAACTACGATGGGATCGATTACTCGCGAGATCTTCCGCGAAAAGCCTGCCCTACGGGAGCGGCTAGGGCGGGAGTGGACCCGTGAGCACTACCAGAGTCACAAGCGGGACCGCGATGAGCGCTTCGTCCGCACGAAGGTGGAGATCGTTGAGGAACTTATGCGGCAGCGCGGGCATAATCACCTCGTGGTTTCCGGGAGCCCTAAAATGGTCAGCCGTTTCACGAGTGCGCTTCCTAAGCGGCTTCAGGAGCAGGTCGTCTCGACCCTCACATCTCACCCGAATAGCGGGATCGACCTTATCGTGGAAGAAGCCGTCGCGCTCTCGGTAGAAAAAGAAAACTCCGACAGCCAGAAGCGGGTCGCCCTTTTAAAGGCGCAACTCTTTAGCGGCGGCCTTGCTGTTGCGGGCGTGGATTCCAGTCGGCGTGCTCTCCTGCAGGGCTATGCTGATACCCTTGTCATCGACCACGATCTTCCTGGCGCTGATCAGGAAGAGCTTGTTCGCCTCGCAGTCCGAAGCGGAGTTGATGTCGAGACCGTGAAAAATAGTAAGGAACTTGAGCGCCTCGGTGGGGTCGGCTGTCTTCTGCGCTATCGCCCCAGCGGCATCAATCATTCTCAGGACGAAAGCCTGATCGCGTCCTGAATCTCGTGTCCGGTAGAATCTAAGTAGCCGTGCATTGGGAGGCATGAGCAAGGATTCTACGGGGCTCGCTTTTTAAGCTTCTGCTAAGCCGCCTTTCCGCACGTTACTGCGGTGGGCGGCTTTTTCGTTGGCTAACCTCCGGTAGCAGCTGGTGCCTCGGCGAGAATGAGTTGAGCATTTTCAGGTCGCGCTGCTTTTGGTGTTTCTCTACTGAGGTAATGAGGTAGCTTCCGCCGTGGTTAATTTTTCCAAGACGCCGAAGCTGATTATTGTGATCTGGATCGCGCTGATCGTAGATATTCTTTTCTCGGTGTATTTTGGGCGGTGGATCACCCTGTTCGTGTCGTCTATGACCCTCGTGTTCACCGTTTTACCGATTGTGTTCGCAGAACGTTTCAAAGTGAAGCTGCCCATGCGTTTTGCGGCCGCCATCGCGCTCTTCGCTTTCGCGACCCTTTTTCTCGGGGAGGTGGGGGATTTTTACGGACGGTTCTGGTGGTGGGACGTCGTCCTCCACGTGGGTTCTGCGATGGGCTTTGGGATGCTCGGGTTCCTCGGAATCTTCATGCTCTTTGAGGGTGATCGTTTCAAAGCACCTCCACTGGCCCTGACTGTTCTCAGCTTTTGCTTTGCGCTTTCCATCGGGACGGTGTGGGAAATTTTCGAGTTCGGGATGGATCAAGTGTTCGGCATGAACATGCAGAAGTCTGGACTCGTCGACACGATGTGGGATCTCATTGTTGATTGCTTAGGAGCGATCGTAGGTTCCCTTTCCGGTTACTGGTATCTCAAAAGCCGGGACGGAAGCAGCCTATTTTCCGGCTGGATCGAAGCTTTCGTGAAGCTCAATAAGAAGCTCTATCGTAAATCTGATGATCCTCCTCAGGCGTGATTTGGAGGAACTCTTGTCGACCATTTGTGCTCTCTTGGAGAGGGGCCTTCATTTGGCGTCTTGAAGAAGATTGATTGAGAGCCGGAGGCAGACTCCCTGTCACTCATCGGAATCCTTATCGAGAAGTTTTACAGAAATGGTGTGACAGGCCAGGGGTGCTGTCAGAAAGACGAGAAGCACCGTGAGAAGAGAGAAGAGAATGGCGCTCGTGTGCGTGAACTCGACGATGGCAGCGAAGGAGAGAAGGATGACGCCGAGCGAGGAGGCTTTGGTGGCGGCGTGGATGCGCGAGAAGGCATCGGGCATGCGGAAAAGACCAAGCGAAGCGATGAGGAAGCAGAGGCTTCCGAGGATGACGAGGATATCGGTGATCATGGCTTGATGAGACGGGATAAAATGAGGGTGGAAATGAATCCTAAAAGGGCGAGCATGAAGGCAAACTGGAGAGGCATCTGATTTTGGTCGTGAATCGCAAGCAGGATGGTGAGGCCGAGGAGCTGAAAGGCGGCGATATCCACCACGATGACCTTATCGGCCGGTGAGGTCGTCGTGACCAGCCGGGCCAGGCTGATTAGGAGCGAGATGATCACAAAGATGGTGGCGATGTTGAGCATGACTAGATGGGGAGCTTGGCTACGATCGTCTCGTAGCGGTTTTTGAGGTGGGAGATCACTGCATCAGGATCGGCGGCACCGTAAAGGGAATGCACGATTAGGATACGGCCGTCATTTTCTTCACCGACCGAAATGGTTCCCGGGGTCATGCTGATGAGGCAAGCGAGGATGAGGCGCTGCCTCGGTGAGAGAGGGCCGAGCGGGACCTTGAGAAGGATGGGGGCGAGTTTTTGCTGCGGGAGGAGAACATCACGCGCGATGAGGAGGGATCCCATGAGGACCTCCTTTAGATAGAAAAACGGGAAGATAATCAGGTCTTTCATGGCTGGGAGTGGAGGACGGCGTCGAGATAGGCTTCGGGGTTAAGGAGGCCATTTGCGGCCTGTCCGGCCAGATCGATGAGGGGCCCGGCAGCGAGACCGATCGCGATGGTGATGACCGACAAGATGCCTGAGGTGAGAGCGAGCACTTTGAGAGGGCCCGGACCGCTTTTTGCGGGCTCACCCCAGAAGACGGCGCGCCAGATCTTCAGCATGGAAAACACGGTGAGCAGGCCCACCAGCACGATGGCGGCAGCGGCGGTCCACTCGTGGATCGAGAGCGAAGAGTTCAGAAGGGCGAACTTTGCGAAGAAGCCAGACAGCGGAGGAAGTCCGGCCAGCGAGAGGGCCGGGACCGCGAAGAGCAGGGCGATGAGTGGAGAGCTGCGTGCGACCCCGCGGACCATGCCAAGATCGGACGAACCTACGTGCCTTTCGACTAGGCCGGTGACTAGGAAGAGGTTCGCTTTCACGATGATATGGTGGCCGAGGTAAAAGATTCCTGCGGTGAGGGCGAGTGGGGTAAAGATCGCGAGCGCGAGCGCCATGTAACCCACCTGGCTGATGATGTGGAAGGAAAGGATGCGGCGCATATCGCCTTGCGCGACCGCCCCGAGAACACCGCCGACCATGGTAATGATGGCGATGATGAAGAGGACGTCTTGGTGGGGAAAGGTCGTGCCATTTGAGAAGACCATCCCAAAGACGCGGAAGAAGGCATAGAGGCCGACCTTGGTCAAAAGTCCTGCAAAAAGAGCCGAAAGCGCGGGCGGAAGTTGCGGGTAGGAACGCGGGAGCCAGAAGGCGAGTGGGATGAGGGCCGCTTTGATGCCGAAGGCGCCGAAGAGGAGGGCGGCGGAGCTATCGATCAGGAAGGATGCTTCCGCCTCGGCGAAACGAAGCCTCAGCTCGGCGAAATTGAGGGTGCCAGTTTTCCCGTAGATCAGTCCTGCGGCGGTGAGGAACAACAGAGAGGAGACGAGATTGATGACGACGTAGCGCCAAGCCGCAGCACGTCCTTTTTCACCCCGAATCATCGCCATGAGCGCGAAGGAAGAAAGGAGAAGAACCTCAAACCAGACGTAGAGATTAAAGAGGTCCCCGGTGAGGAAGGCTCCACTCGTTCCCATGCTCAGGGTGAGGATCAGGGGATAGATGTGACGGCGGTGAAAATGCGCGGGCAGGGTGAAAGCGCAGAAGATGAGCGAGGCCAGGATGACGAGCTGACTGACCGCGATCATAATCGCGGAAAATGCGTCCGAGACGAGCACGAGGCCGAAGGGGGCCTTCCAATTCCCGGCGTGGATCGCGTGGGCGGAGCCATCGGAAGAGAGCTGCACCAAGGCCAGCCCGGCGGCGAGGGTGATGCTGCTAGCGACGATGGCGGTCCACGCGGCAGCCCGAGGCCGGGTCGGGAGGAGGAGGGCGACGATCGCTCCGATCAGGGGAGTGAACAGGGCGATGAGGATCAGCAGTTCTGGATTCATTTGGCAGAGCTGCGGGTGAGAAGGGTGAGCATAAATGCGAGGATGCCGAACCCGATCACGATTGCGGTGAGGACGAGAGCTTGGGGAAGGGGATCAGCCATCGCATCAGTGTTCTTGGTGCCATCGGTAAGGATTGCGGGGGCGTTGTGCTTGAGCCCGCCCGAGGCCAGGATGATGAGATTGGCTCCTTGGCTGATCAGGACGAGACCGACGATGATGTCGACTTTGGTGCCGCCTAGAAGCCGGTAGATTCCGGCGGCGACGAGAATTCCGATGGTGGCGGAGATGAGAATTTCCATGGGTCTGTTAGAATCGTGAGAGCTGAAAATGTCGGAAAAAGCTCACTGTGAATCCGATGACGGTGAGTGAGACCCCGAGGTCGAAAAGGACGGGGGTGCCGATGTGAAAATCGCCCGAGTGCCACCAGAGACCGGTGAAGTAGGGGAGACCCTGGGAGAGGGGGAGGAGCGAGGAAACGAGCGCGATGGTCAGTCCCGAAACGAGGAGGCGTCGGGAAATCGTGCGCATGCGCTGGGTAGTGAGAAATGGTCTTTCTCCAAGCTGGCCAAGGCCGATGGCGGAGGCGATGAGGAGGGCTGCGATAAATCCTCCGCCTGGTGCATTATGACCGCGCCAGAAAATCCACAGCGCGGTAGGAACGAGTAGGCCGATGACCAAGGGAAGACCGGCCGCGAGCCAGGGGCTGGAGGAATTACCGGGGAGGGGCGAGCGGGTCCGAGCCGCGCCGAGGGCGGCATTGGCCCCGAGGGCGGCGATGGCGAGCACGATGATTTCGCCGAGGGTATCAAGCGCACGGAAGTCTACCAAGATGACATTGACGACATTAGCCCCGAAGGCGGCGGTCTTACTTTCGGCGAGGTAGTAGCCGGAGACGGGGTGATCCCACTCCAGAGCCATCGATTTCAGGATGAGAAGGGTGACCAGAAGTCCGCCGGCACCGGCTACGATCATCCGCCAGGCGTGGCCGCTTTTGGAGTTCGGTTTCTGGCGGTTCTTAAAGAGCACCCCGGCCATGAGAAAGATAATCAGGGTCTCGGCCAGAAGCTGGGTAAGGGCAAGATCCGGCGCGCTGAACCAGAGAAAGAGAAAGGCGATGAGAAGGCCCACGAACCCAAGGGAGACGAGGATGGCGAGGGGATTACTGGCACGAGCGGCGGCGATCGTGGCAATGGCCAAAGCCGGCGAGAGGGCGATAAAAATGGCGGAGTGGCGTGAGCTCGGATTACTCAACGAGGGCCAGTCGGTAATCTGAAGTGAGATGAGCGAGAGAATCCCGATGGCGGTGAGCATGAAGGCGAGGTGGTGCCGCAGTGAGCCTTCTTCAAGCAGGCCGGCGATTTTTTTACTCGCTTGTAGAAGCGCCCCGATGGTGGCGTCGTAGATTCCTTCGAAGAACGATTTCCCGACTGGCTGGGTCGCTTTTTTCCTCAGGATAAGGTGAGCGGTCCCGGCCAAAAGAAGGGCTCCGAGACCTAGGCCGAGGGCGGGAGTGAGGCCGTGCCAAAAGGAGAAGCCCGCCACCGTCTCCCGGCTCAGGGAAGAAGCGGCGCGCGCCAGGAGGTTGGCATTCGCCCAGGGGTAAAGCGCGATGAGGGAGAGGGCCGCGAGGGCGGGGATCGCGGTCGAGATCGACATCGCAACTGGGATCGCTTTTTTCACTTCCGCGCGGTCCTGACGGGCGAGAAGCGGCATCAGCAGACGAAGTCCCACGCAGAGCGCTCCGGCGGCGGCCAGCGCGGTCAGACAGGCGACGAGGGGTGAAAAATCCCAAGCCGCTTTGAGAAGGTATTCTTTTCCAAGAAAGCCGAGGAAGGGCGGAAGTCCGAGAAGCGAGAGGATGGAAATGACGATCACCGCTCCGGTGACCGGGGTGGTGAGAATGGCTCCGCGAAGCCGGGGGAGTTGCCGGGTCCCGAATCTTTTTTCAAGATTTCCGGCCGAAAGAAAGAGGGGAGCTTTATAAAGGGCGTGAGCGGTCAGGAAGATGACGAAACCTTTCAGGGCAGCCGGAGTTCCGATCCCCGCGAGCACGGTGAGCAGGCCGAGAGCGGCCAGCGTGGTGCAAGCTAGGATGCCCTTCATGTCTTCTTCCCGGAGACCTTTATAGGTGGAGAGGATCACCGTGATTAAGCCAAGTGGAACCAGAACGGGCGTCCAGATCGGGTGGCTGTGCATCACTGGAGCGAGCGTCGCGAGGAGGAAGACGCCCGCCTTGACCATCGTGGCAGAATGAAGAAAGGCGGAGACCGGAGTGGGGCCAGCCATGGCATTGGGAAGCCAGAAGTGGAAGGGGAACTGAGCTGACTTTGTCAGGGCGCCGAGCATGATCAGGATGATCGCTGCGGTCGACGGGGGATTGCTCGCGAGGTCCATTTCTAGGAGCGCGGAAATGGAGGTCACTCCGCTTTCAAGCCAGAGGAGGATGAATCCTGCGAGCATGGCGGCTCCGCCGAAAAAGGTGACAAGCAAGCCCTGCGCGGCTTTGGCACGCGCGTCGTCCTTTTCGTGATGGAAGCCGACGAGGAGAAACGAGAATAAAGAGGTCGCTTCCCAGAAGAGAAAGAGGACGAAAAAATTATCCGACCAAATCACCCCGAGCATTGCCGAGGTGAAGAAGAGGAGGCAGGAGAGGATCGTTCTTAGTCGGGGATTCCCGTGAAAGTAGGAGGCGGCGTAGAGCACGATTCCCGCGCCGATCGTGAAAATAAGAAAGCCGAACCATGCTGAAAATGGCGTCATTCTCAGGTCAAAATCCATTCCCAACTGAGAGACCCACGGGAGAGATAAGAGGTGACTTTCGCCCGCTGCCACCACGGGGATAAGCAAGCCCGCTCCCACTAAGTAGCAGGCACAGCTTAGCAAGCCGGTGAAGACACGAGGTAGCAAAAGAGTGCCAAGTGCTAGCAGCACCGGCAGGGCTAGGAGGAAGAATGGTGAGATCATCGATGGAACTGCTGGGAGAATTTTCCGATCAGCTGGCGCTAGGGATCGAGAGTTTCGTTCTTTCCCTCCGCAGTCAAGACTGGTCGCCCATCAAGTCACTCATGACTTGACGGGCCTACTTCCGTAGTCGGGCGATGGCAAAAACCGGCGCGGGAATGTTTCAGGAATCGGAGCGGAAAAAGATCTTGGCGGCGCTCCCGGTGCGATGAGAGGTGTGGCGGATGACGAGGTCCTTGCAGGTCGCTCACGGTAGCGGCTTCAACTCGCGCTCGTCCGTCCACACCGCTTCTAGAAAGACTTTGAGTGCTCGCTGACGGTCTACCGAATGCGAGAAGGGGACTTTTAGAATCTCCACGCGATGGCGAGGTAGGTCGAGATCTGCTTATCATCATCTAGCAGGCTGCTACCGCTCGCTTCACTATCGAGTAAGTGGAGCGCGACTCCGGTCAGGATAAATCCGTTTCTGCTGATTGGCTGGAGAAGACGGGCCTCGAGAGTGGCGCGCCAGCTTCCGCCCGGATCATAAGCGGCAAAGGTGGGGGTAGCCTCGGCAGGAGTTACCCCGTAGAGATATTCGGAGAGGTTGTTATCGAAGTAGGAGGCGCCGAGCGAGAGATCGAGCCTGCTATATTCTCCGAGGGGAATCTTTTTACCCACCCGAGTTGCGAAGGAGAAACCGTCATATTGACCTAGCACATCCGCCACGAGAGTTGAGGTGAGATAGTAGCTGCCATAGTTCGCTGTGGCCCGGAGCCCGGCGTCGAGCGAGACATCCCGATCCGCAGTTCCGAGGAAGGTTTCGTCGTCAGGATCCGGCCTTCCAAAGCGCGGCAGAAGGATCGCCGAAAGCTCGCCACTCAGGCCCTCGTCATCTCCAAAACGCTTGAGAAGATAGCTGACACGCTCCGGCCCGAGGTAGAAGCGCTCCGTCTCATAGGCGATGTATGGCGCGATGCTGAGCTGGCCGCCGATACCTCGATAGGGGGTCTCAGTATAGGCGACACGCGCTCCGAAATACCAGTAGGTTTCACTCTCACTGGCGGCGCGATTCGCATTTCCGCCTAGGGCGAGAAGAGGGGAGGCGGCCGCGATGCTGAGCGCGAGAGTGACGGTAAAAAAATTCATTCAGTGAAAGGTTGTCGTGGTGAAGGTATTTTGGAATCCGCCCGGCGCAAGAGCGGGTCCTCGCGGAAAGGTCGACCCGTTTTCACTTCCAAATTCCAGATTCTAGCGCGGCTGTGGCCGCTTCGGTCTCGGCGACTTTCTTAGACGGTCCCGATCCCGTTCCTAGGATTTTCCCGCCCCACGTGACGACGGAAGTGAAGATACGATCGTGGGGCGGACCATTCTCCGAAACGAGCTGATAGGTCGGAGCCTCGATGGTGATTTTTTGCAGGATCTCTTGTAGCCGTCCCTTGCTATTAGCCACTTGGGCAAACTGCGGATCGAGGACCGCGAGCTCGGGCTCAAGGACCCTGGTGAGAACTCGCCGCGCGGCATCGAGCCCGGTGTCGAGATAGATCGCACCGAGGAGCGCCTCAAGCGCATCGGCGAGATTCGAGGCGCGGGTGCGACCGCCGCTCGATGCTTCGCCATTGCTCATTAGGAGAAATTCGCCAAGCCCGATGCGGGTGGCTACCTTCGCCAGCCCGGGCTTCGAAACGATGCTGGCCCGCAGCTTCGTCAGCGGACCTTCCGGCTGTTCAGGGAACCTTTTAAAAAGAAAATCCGTCACCACGAGCTCGATGACCGCATCCCCGAGATACTCTAAGCGCTGGTTGTCCGCCGGGGCCGGACGCACTTCGGACGAGAGACTGGGGTGCGAGAGAGCCTCCTTCAACAAGGAGGGATCGCTGAAGGAATAGCTCAGAGTCTGCTCAAGGTTCCGCACAGCGGGATGATAGATGGCCGCGGGGAAATGACGAAGTGCTAATGAGGCAAAAATGATCGGGGGCTTCGCTCAGATGAAAATGAAACGTCTTTTGGTGATCCTCTCCCTCGTCCTTTTCAGCTGCCACGCCGAGCTACCGCCCGCACCTCCAGCTGCGGAAAAAGCTCACGAGCTGGTCAAAGCCGCTCGGTCCCAGATCGGCGTCACCACCAGCTACGACCCGGCCTACGTCGGCCTCGATTACCCGGGCGGTGACCTCCCGCTTGCCAAGGGCGTCTGCACCGATGTCGTCATCCGCGCCCTGCGCAAAAGCGGTTTCGATCTCCAAAAACTCGTCCATGAGGACATGAAAAAGAACTTCTCCAGCTACCCGAAAATCTGGGGGCTGTCGCGGACAGATCGGAACATCGACCACCGCCGAGTTCCAAACCTCCGGACCTACTTCGACCGCCGTGGGATCTCGCAAACCCTCTCAACTGACAAGGGCGACTTCCTCGCTGGCGATCTCGTTACCTGCACCGTCCCCGGGAACCGCCCCCACATCATGATCGTGTCCGACCGGCGCACGAAGGATGGCACGCCGCTCGTCATCCATAATATCGGCAGCGGGACCAAGGAAGAGAATAGCCTTTTCAAATTCCCCATCAACGGGCTCTACCGCTGGTTTAAGGTTGAGAAATAACGAACCCTTCCAAGCGAGCCCGCACCTCCCTGAGAAGAGAAAGCGCCTCAGGAGAATCACCATGGACACAGAGAGTGGCAATGTCTCCCCGAGCCGCAAGCCGCAGCGCTTGCTCCAGCGCGTCCTGACCAGCGAGTAAAGCTCCCGGGTCACTCCGCGGAACGAGTTCACCATTTTCCTGATAGCCGCGGTCGATAAACCCCTCACCCGCGACCTCGTGACCCGCCTCACGAGCCGCCCGTGCGAGCGCCCCGCCCGGTAGGGTATAAATGATCGTGGTGGGGAGGACTCGCGAGACTCCCTCAACAATCGCCTCGGCTAGATCCTCCTCCCGCTGCGCTTCATTATAAAGCGCACCGTGCGGTTTCACATGATGGAGATCTGCCAACCGGGCAAGCGCTTCGATCTGACTCACCACGCTCCTAGTGATCTCCAAGAGAGGAAGTTCAAGAGCGCGCCTCCCAAAGTTGGCCCGGTCTGGAAAGGAAGGATGAGCGCCGATCGCGCTTCCGTGCTGCAAAGCAAGCGCGACCGCCCGGGACATCGAATCCCGGTCACCAGCATGGCCTCCGCAAGCGATATTTACCGAGGAAGCGAGCGCTGTGAGAGCATCGTCATCTCGCCCTCCTTCACCCAAGTCAACATTAAGATCGATCGTCATTTCCGATGTGCTGTTAGAGAAGACTGAGGCCAGTTTTTAAAAAGCTCAATTCCTTTCCCCGCTCGTCGTAAGCTTGGCGAGCCTCTTCGAGGGTGACCTTTTGAAAACGAAGAATCGTCCCCGGAAGAGCGCGGGTGAAAGAGGGGAGATCAGCCGTAATCAGGTGAGCAATCACCGGATAGCCCCCGATCGTTTGGCACTCAGCGGTCAGCACGATAGCCTCGCCGCTCGGCGGAACTTGGATCGCGCCCGGAGCAGTCGGTTGAGACCGCAGCTCACGGACTTCGGAAACGTTTAGTCCACACCCTGACAAGCGCGCACCCGTGCGGTCGAAGTGAGAAGACTTCTCAAAGGCCTCCTCGTAAAACTCCTCAAGCACCGATTCAGAGAACCAATCCTCCTGCCAGCCCGGCAGCACGCGTAAGGTCAGATAGCCTCCACCCCTTGGCCAGCGGACGCTCTGACCATCAGCGAAATTCGGGATAGAAAAAGGGGCCTCTGAATCTAACAGATCACCTCTTCTCAAAACTCGACCAAGTCCGGCACGCACATCCACCGAAGCGCTTCCAAGGATTCGGCGAGTGTGAAATCCCCCGGCGATCGCGAGATATCCGTAGCTCGCGAGGGGACGCCCGTCTAGATTGAGCGTCCCGCCTTTTGGAATAGTCTGGGGAGCTCCCGGGCGGGGTCCGGCCAAGCCTTGATAGGACACACAGACCTCCCTCAGAAATTTTAGACTCGGCCCCACGAGACCGAATTCGAGCAACGGCGCGGCGGCAGGATTACCCACCAGCAGATTCGCCGCAGCCGCCGCCTCCACATCAACCGCACCCCCAGCCGTCACCCCGAGATGGCGGAAGCCCGCCCGACCTCCATCTTGGATCGAGCTCGCCGGCCCGGGCGAAAGAACCTCCACGGCGGGATCCTTTACCAAAAATCCCCCCTCATTTTCCTGCACCACCGGCTCCTCCTCAATCGCATAAAAAGTGACCTCATCGCCCGGCTCGAGCGCTGCCTCGATCCCATCGAATAAAGAAAAGCTCGTTCGCCCGAGCGAGTGCCAACCGCCCAGCGAGCGGGTGGGGTAGATCCCGGCTTGATCAGCCGCGATCGCTACCGATCCCGCAGGGAGCTTCACCGGTGAACTGCGGCGCGGAAGATGGAGCCTTTCAGGCAGGCCTGTAAGATAGGGGAAGCCCGGCGAGAAACCCACCGCCGCGACTTTGTAGCAGGCAGAGCAGTGAAGCGAAATGATCTCCTCGCTCGTGAGATCGAGTTTCCGAGTGAGCGCTTCAAGCAGCTCCTCATCATAAAAAACCGGGATCCGGTGCCTTCGCACAGCCACCTTCTCAGTCTCCGGCGGAAGCTCCGACTCAAGCCACCGGCAAATCTCTGCATGGTCCTCTGGCTGAAAATAGACCGCCACCTGATCATAAGAGGAAACGATATCAAGGCACGCCGCCGGGGCCTCTCGTCTCATCCGCTTTGCCAGCGCGCCCGCCCCCGCAGATTCACTCATGAATGCGGCGTCACCAAGCGGCTTCCAGTCCATCTACCAACGAAAGCGGTGGATGAGGGTGTGGCGATACGTCTCATCAGGCCGCAGGATCGCACTAGGAAAAGTCGCCTGATTCGGCGCATCCGGGAACGCTTGAGTCTCAAGACAAAGACCGCCCCGCCGGGGATACTTCACCCCATTCTTCCCCACCGTCTTGCCATCCAGAAAATTCCCGCTGTAGAACTGCACCCCGGCTTGATCAGTTAGAATCTCCATCGTGCGGCCTGACTTAGGATCGCTGACCTGTCCCACCAAGCGGAGACCCTCTCCCCCAAGCATCCAGCAATGGTCGTAACCCCCCGCGAGTTGAAGCGGCTCGAAGTCAGCATCGACCCGATCTCCAATCACCGTGGGCTCGCGAAAATCCATCGCGGTTCCCTCCACCGGAGCCATCTCACCAGTCGGAATGAGCCCCTTGCCAGTCGGTAAAAAGTAATCCGCCAAGATCTGTAACCGGTGATCGGTAATCGGCGTCTCGTGATCCTCGGAGAGATTCCAATAACTGTGGTGAATAATATTCACCGGAGTGGCCTGATCAGTAGTCGCCTCCACATCGAAGATGAGCTCATTCAGATCGGATAGCCAAAAAGTCACCTCCACCGCGAGATTACCCGGGTAACCTTCCTCACCATCCTTCGAGAGATAGCTCAACTTCACCCCGTTAGCGCCATCCTTTTCAACCGCAGTCCCGTTCCATACCACCTTATTGAAACCCCTCACACCCCCGTGGAGATGGCAGGGGATCCCCCCCGGACTATTATTCTTCGCCAATTCATATTCTTTCCCATCCAAGGTGAACCGCCCATCCGCGATCCGGTTACCAAAACGTCCCACCGTCGCTCCGAAAAATGCCGCACTCTCCCGCCACGACTCAAAATCATCCTCGTCGTGCCCCAGCGTCAGATCCACCAATCCGCCTTCTCCATCCGGGACTGAGAGCGAGATCAAAAGAGCACCGTAATCTGATACGACCGCCTCCATCCCAGCCCTATTTCGAAGCTTGAAGAGACTAACTTTCTGTCCGTCGGGAGTTGTGCCCAAAAGTGATTTTTTCACGAGATTTCTTAATGCTGAAAGTGACTTTTCGTCCCCTTACTAACGCCCACAAAGACCAGAAATGCCACGAGCGAAGAGAAAGAAGAGCGATTCATAATCGCCACAATGAACTTTTTATCAAGAGTCCGTCAAGAAAGTGAAAATTTACTAAATAAATACATCTCCTACTCGTCATCCCAGCGGAGAGCTTGCTCTCTGTTTTAAGAATAACAACGCAAAGACACCCTGACCTGACTTCTCTCCCCCGGGGAAGTCAGGTCACTTTGTTTCAAGATGGTCGGTCAGAACTTCCGATGGCACATTTTCAAAGTGCGCCACCTCCTCGCAACTCTCCCCCTCCTCCTCCTGCTTCCGAGTTGTAAAAAGACGCCGCTCGAATCGACCCCAGTCCGGATTGAGGCCGAGCGCCCTCTCATGGGAACCCTCTTCAAAGTCGTCACCTACAGCACCGATCGTCCCACCGCTCTCCTCGTCATCGATCAAGCCTTCGCCAAAGCTGAGCACCTCAGCACCCTCGCCACTGATTACGATCCAGACTCCGAGCTGAACCAGCTGAGCGATTCGCCCACCGGCGTCCCCGTTGCAGTAAGCAAGCCGCTCTTCGACCTTCTCGAACGAGCCAAGAACATCGCGATTCTCACCCAAGGCGCCTACGATCCCACCTTGGGCTCAATGACCCAGCTCTGGCGCGAGACCAGCCGAAGCCGAACGCTCCCTGATCCAGAAACTCTCGAAAAAGCGCGGACCGCCTCAGGCTACTCCGCGCTTCTTCTCGATCCCATAGCCAGCACCGCCACCCTCACCAAGCCCCACCTCCGCCTCGACCTCGGCGGGATCGCCAAAGGCTACGCTGCCGACCTCATCCACGACCACCTCGCCGCCTCCGGCCTCCCACAAACCCTCGTCGCGGCCGGCGGTGATCTCCGCCTCGGCGACCCTCCCCCTGAGAAAGAAGGCTGGCAAGTCGCCCTCCGCACCTTCGCCCTCACCCCCACCGGAACCCTCATCCTAAAAAATTGCGCCATCTCCACCTCCGGCGACCTCCATCAGCGCGTCATCATCGACCGCATAAAATACTCCCACATCATCGATCCCATGACCGGCCTTGGCTTCGCCGAACAAAAGGCCGCCTCCGTCATCGCCCCCACCGCCACCCTCACCGACCCCCTCGCCACCGCCGCCTGCGTCCACCCAGACCCCGCCAAGCTGCTCGAGAAATTCCCCCAGGCCTCCTTCCGAATTCTCGTCGAAGACCAGACCGAGCGGCCTGTAAAAAGTGGCCTCTTCCTCAGAAACTAACCTCCCCCGGCAGATCACCGCTGCCCCTAGATAACTCACCCGAGAAGAACCCGCAGCGCCACCCCCAACACCAGAATCCCCGTCACCCGGCACACCCAAGCACCATCAAAAACCCCCTGCAAGATCCGCGCTCCCATCAAGCCACCCGCCGCCACCGCCGCCGGAAGCCAAGCGAAATCCAGCAGCGGAACCATCCCCCCGTGCCACCCCACCGTCACAAGGCCGACCCCCGAATTCACAATGATGAACCAAGTCCCCACCGCCGCCACCTCCTTCGCCGGGCCCACCCTCAAAAGATGCAGCACCGGCACCAAATAAATTCCTCCGCCGATCCCCGTGACCCCGGCCAGCAGACCCAGTCCCGCACCGAGCACCACCAGAACCACCGGACTCACCGACCCCTCCTCGCCCGCCCGCCGGAAGTTCAGCAGTAAAAGAACCCCCGCCACCAAAAGCGCGGACCCCAGAACCACCTCAAAAGCCGCCCCCCCGAGCGTGATCCCCGCCCCCAAATAAGTCCCCGGGATCGAGCTTAGCAAAAGCGGCCCCATCAGCCTTCCCCGCACCCGCTGCGCCCGCACACTCATCCACCCGCCGATCCCCGCCACCACCAGATTACATGCCAGCGACACCATCCGGATCACCTCATGCTCCTCCCCGCGCAGCAGCAGCAGCGCGGTGTAAGACGACCCGCCCCCGAACCCCGCCGAAGCATAGCACAGCGCGATCAAAAAAAAGGCTCCCACCAAAATTCCCACGCCCCACCTTCTCCATCTCCGCTTGCCCATCCACCACAAAATGCCACCCTTTCCCAATGGCCGAACTCACCCACCTCAGCGACTCCCACCAGCCCCGCATGGTCGACGTCTCCGCTAAACCCACCACCGCCCGCCGCGCCACCGCCACCTGCCTCGTCACCCTCGGCTCCCCCCTCATCAGCCAGATGGAAAATGGCGAACTCCGTAACAAAAAAGGCCCCGTCCTCCACACCGCCATCCTCGCCGGAATCATGGGCGCGAAAAAAACCTCCGAACTCATCCCCCTCTGCCACCCCCTCCCGCTCGACTCCGTAAAAATCACCATCGACCCGCACGACGAAGCCTCCCTCACCATCACCGCCACCGCCTCCACCAGCGGCAAGACCGGCGTCGAAATGGAAGCCCTCACCGCCGCCTCCACCGCCGCCCTCACCCTCTACGACATGTGTAAATCCGCCAACCCAGCCATCATCATCAGCGACCTCAAACTCGCAAAAAAAACCGGAGGGAAATCAGATTACACCAATTCGTAGCGAAAATGAAATGCCCTCGGGTGCTTCGCCGAACTCCCCGCCAAGTTCGTAGTGTAGGCTTCAGCCGAACTCCCCGCCCCCAACCAAGCCCCCCAACCCCCAAAAAAATCCCTGCCATCCCCTCATCAGCCCAAAAGCGATCTCCCCAATCCTCCCATCACCGCTAAAATTTTCCACTCAACCATGAAAGTCCTCATCCTCACCGGCGGAAAATCCTCCCGCATGGGCCAGCCCAAAGCCGACCTTCAAATCGGCGGTCAGACCCTCCTCGACCGAGCCATCGAACTCCTCAAAGAATTCACAAAAGAGATCCACCTCTCCATCGCCCATCATGCCTCCCTCAAAGAGTTCAAGAGTCAACATCCCGAGGTCAACCTCCACCTCCTCCCCGACCTCGAACCCTCACCCGGCCCCCTCGGTGGGCTCCAAGCCGCCTTTCACCACGACCCTCACACCCCCTGGCTCATCCTCGCCATCGACCTCCCCCGCATTGGAAAAAGCGACCTCGCCCGCCTCACCGAAGCCTATCATCCGGAAAAAGACGCCGTCTCCTTCCTCAACCCCCTCGACCACCACCCCGAGCCCCTCTGCGCCCTCTACTCACCCAGCGCCGCACCCAAGCTCGCCGCCGTCCTCGAAAAAAATCAGCGCTGCGCCCGCCGCTTCCTCGCCTCGCTGGACCGCGTCGACCTCGAACCCCTCGACCCCCAAGCCCTCCTTAACCTCAATCGCCCCGAACACCTCGCCGAGCTCGAACACCTCCACCAACACGGCCCCATTGAAAAAAATGTTACCGTAGAATACTTCGCCAAGCTCTCCCAAGAAGCCGGGATGAATTCTGAAAACTCTCGTACTTCCGCTGCCACCCTCACCGGCCTCTGGGAAGAAGTCCGCCTCCGCCACCACCTTACCCTCGACCTCCCCCACATCAAGCCCGCCCTCAATAACGAATTCGCCCCTTGGGAAAGCCCCCTCAAAGAACACGACACCATCGCCTTCATGCCCCCCTTCGCCGGCGGCTAGCCCCCAACCCCCCCAAAAAATGTTCACCATCCAATCCACCCCGCTCCACCTCGCCACCCTCCGCGAAGAATTCGCAGACCCCACCTGCGGAGCCATCGTCGCCTTCGAGGGCCTCGTCCGGAACCACCACCAGGGCCGGGCCGTCACCCAGCTCCACTACCAAGCCCACCCCATCCTCGCCGCCCAAGAAGGCCGCAAAATCCTCGCCGAAACCTTACAAAAATTCCCCATCACCCACGCCCTCGCCATCCACCGCACCGGCACCCTAGAGATCGGCGAGCCCGCCGTCATCACCCTCACCGCCAGCTCCCACCGAGAAGCCGCCTTCGATGCGAACCGCTACCTCATCGATGAAATCAAAACCCGCGTCCCCATCTGGAAACAAGAAAGCTACCACACCGGCGAGGTAGAATGGACCAGCCCCTGCCCGAACTGCCGCTCAAAAGACCACGCACAAGCGCCCCACCCCTCCAGCCAGTCCTAATCACCAACCCACAATCCTAAAATCCCTTCATGAAGATTCATAACGTCCTCGGAGGCCAGCTCACCTCCTGCTCCACCTTCCCCATGACAGGATTTTTCCGTGATGGCCTCTGCCGCACCGGCAGCGGAGATCATGGCGTCCACTGCCTCTGCGCAGAAGTCACCGCCGACTTCCTCGCCTTCAGCGCCGCACACGGGAACGACCTCAGCACCCCCCGCCCCGAGTTCCAATTCCCCGGCCTCAAGCCCGGCGATCACTGGTGCCTCTGCATCATGCGCTGGAAAGAAGCACTCGATGCCGGCTGCGCCCCAAAAGTCAACCTCGCCGCCACCGCCGAATCAGCTCTCGAGTTTGTCGATCTAGACGATCTAAAAGCGCACGCCCTCTAAAGCGCCAGTAGGGGACAACCTATTTTACCGAAAACCCAAACCAGCCGAAACAAGAGACCTCACAAAAACTTGTGAATAACCGATAACAATTCTCGCCAAACTCCTAATTCTAGCCCAGCTTGGCACCCGTTGCAGGAGAAACAATACTGTCCCTCCCGCATTTACTACGACTACAGACCATGAAACTCTATCTCGGCAACTTGCCATTCGATGCTCAAGACGAAGACATCCGCGAAGCTTTCGCAGCCTACGGAACCATCGAAGACCTCTTCATCCCGCTCGATCGGGAGACAAACCGCCCACGCGGATTCGCATTTATCACCCTTTCAGACGACGACCTCGCCCGTAAAGCGATCGAGGAAATGGACGGCCATGACCTCATGGGTCGAAACCTCCGCGTGAACGAAGCCGAAGAGCGCCGCCCACAAGGTGGTGGCGGTGGCGGAAATCGCGGCGGTGGCGGCGGTGGATATCGTGGCGGCGGCGGCGGCGGCGGAGATCGCCGTGGCGGTGGTGGAAACGATCGCCGTGGCGGCGGACGCGACCGTGATCGTCGCGGTGGCGGCGGACGCGATAGCGGCGGCTGGTAAAACCCTCCCAATCAATTCTCTCAAAAAGGCCCACCCTCAAGGTGGGCCTTTTTTTTGGCTCAAATCCAAAACCCAAGCCCCCAGTTCGTAGTGAAGCCTTCAGCCAAATTCCCCGCCCCCAACCAAGCCCCCAAGCCCTCAAATCCCCAGCGCCTTCTCAATCCTCTTCGCACTCGTCTTCCCCGCATGAGGAACCCCCGGCGCAAAGAGCTGCAAGCGCCACTCCTCCAGCATCCACCCAATTTCCCAGACCCGCACCGCCTCCGGCCGCGCATCCCACTCCTCCTGCCAAGCATCCCACAGCGGTAAAAACTGAATCTGCTTCTCCTCATCCCGGATAAGAGGCTGTGCCTCCAGCCTCGCAATCCGCTCCTCCATCCCCAGAAAATATTTCTGATACCGACGCATCCTCTCAAATCCCGCCTTCCACCCAAATCCCGGCCGCAGCAGCCACGCCCGCTGCTCCTCGAATTGCAGCACCACCTCCCCGAGATTCCGGTCCTCCCGATTCCGCTCCATCCACTCCCGCACCCGCCCATCGGCATCTGCCATGCTCTCCGCCGCCTCCGCGACCTGCTGCGCCACCCCAAACCACTCGCCCCGCGCAGACGCAGAGAGATCGGCGAAGTCGAATTCATTACGCGGCATCTTCCCCAGCGCCCCCTCCGCCGCCACCCGGATAAAATCCTCCATGCTCCCCTCCGGCAGAAGCGGCAGCATGAACCGCCCCGCCATCTTCAGCGGAAAGTTCTTCCGCACATAATTCCCGTGCTCATCATGTTCTAACAGAAAAAGCCGCACCACTCCTGCCCGATGACTCTCGCCCGCCTCCTCAGGATCTAAAAAGGCGCGCATCCCCACCGTCCCACCCTCATCGACAAGCGCCGGATAAACCCCGTCCTCCTCCTCCGGCACCTCGCCAAAACTCCAGACCTCGCCCCCCGTCATCTCCCATTCCTCGTTCGCCGCCGCCTCCCGCCGCGCCCGGAGCTCCGCCGCAAGCTCCTCCTTAATAAGCGCGACATCCTCGCCGAAAGCCATCACCTCACCCTTCTCATCCCGCACCCGCACCTTCGGGCGCAGATGCTGCGGGAGGCGCTCCTCCTCCATTCCCTCGATCGGTCGGCCCGTCTTCTCACGGAGATACTCCAGCACCGCCGCCGCGAGATCACCCTGTGGTTCCCAGCCCTTCCAGAACTCCAGAAACCCCTCGACCCGCTCCGCCACCGGCTGGCACTCCCGCCGCCAATCCTTCGGCAAGCTGCGCATGAGAAGCTCGACCCGCTCCGCAAGAATCCCCGGCACCCCCCAGCTCGCAAGGAAATCAGGAAAACGCAGCAGACACTCGATCCCCACCTCGAAAGTCAGGCCATCATCCTCCGCATCGAGATCGCTCACATAACTCACCGGCCACTCGCGCCCGCCATGATCGACCCGGTCCGGAAAAAGCCGCGCCCTTTCCTCCACCCCCTCCTCCCAGATGAGATCGCGGAAGCGCACCATCAGCTTCTCCGCCGCCGCCCCCATCTTAGTGAGATCCATAAAGGCCTTAGTCGTATTAACAAAGGCCGGCACCCTCTCGAAAAAGAAATCATAAGCCGTCACTTCGTTCCACAAATAACCCACCCGGCGCAGCTTGCGCTCCGCGCTAAAAATCTCCTCCTTCACCCAAGCAAGATTCTCAATCACCGCGTGCTTCCCCCGCATCTTCCCCTCCACCAGCGCCTCCCGCACAAAGACCTCGAAGGCCGCCTTCGGATTCACCTTTCCAAAGAAAACCCGCCGCCCCTCCACCACGCTCAGCCCGCCTAAAAGAACATCCTCCAAGCCATACACCGCCCCCTGCTGTTCATTCCAATACGGCGAGTAATACTTCTTCCGACACAGATGCGGCACCACCTCCTCCACCCACTTCGGATCGATCTCCGCCACCTTCCGCGCCCACAGCCGCGTCGTCTCCACCAGCTCGAACCCGATCACCCAAAGCGCCCGCTTCTGCTTAAAAAGACCCGATCCTGGAAAGACCGCGAACCTAAGATTCGAGACCCCATGATAAATCCGCTTCTCCTTATCCCACACCCCAATCTGCCTCGGCACCCCGCTCAAAATTGACTTATGCACCTCCGCATAAACATCGCCCGGCGAAGCGTAGCAGAGGCTCTCAGCCTCTGTCTCCCCGCCCCTCACCTTCTTCCCTCCACGCTCAAATGACCGCCGAATCTCCCCATTCACCCCCAGCCACTCCCGCACCCTCCGATAGCTTAAAAAATTCTTCTCACACCACTTCCGCAGCTGATTTGACCGCACCTTCCTCCCCTCCCGAAACTCCCCAATTCCCCGCCAAAGATTCAGAAAAACCCCAAAGTCCGACCGCTCATCGAGAAACTTCGCCTGCGCCTCATCCGCCCGCTCCTCCTTCCCCCGCGGTCGCTCCCGCACATCCATCGCCGAGAGCGCCGAAACAATAATAAGCGCCTCCTCAAAAACCCCCCGCCTCTCACTCTCGATCAACATCCGCCCCAGCCGAGGATCCAGCGGAAGCCGCGCCAACCGCCACCCGACCTCACTCAAGCCAGTCTCCCCGTGGCCGGGGCGTCCCGCCCCGTCGCCAATCCCCTCACCAGACTTCCCCCTCCGTCCTTTCTCCGAAGCAATCGCCCCCACCTCCTCAAGCGTCTTCCACCCCTCCCGCACCGCCTTCGGACTCGGCGGATCCAGAAAAGGAAAATTCCGCACATCCCCCAGCCCCAGCGAAAGCATCCGCAGAATCACCCCCGAGAGCGCACTCCGCCGAATCTCCGGATCAGTAAACTCCGCCGCCATCTCCAGCGTCTCCTCATCATAAAGCTTCACACAAATCCCCTCCCGCACCCGTCCACACCGCCCCCGCCGCTGCCGCGCACTCGCCTGCGACACCATCTCCACCTGCAAGCTCTGCACCTGCCGATCCGGATGAAAACGACTCACCCGCGCCTGCCCACTATCGATCACCGAAATGATCCCTGGAATCGTCAGCGACGTCTCCGCCACATTAGTCGCCATAAAAATCCGCCGCTTCCCGCTCGGCTGAAAGATCCGCTCCTGCTCCGCCAGCGAGAGCCGCGCAAACACCGGCACCGCCTCCGTATTTAAAAAGCCGAACCCCTGCACCATCTCCGCACACTCCCGGATCTCCCGCTCCCCCGGCAAGAACACCAGCACATCCCCATCCTCATCCAGATCCGTCACAAACTCCACCCCCCGCAGCACATGCTCCTTCAGCGACTCGCCCCCCTCCCAAGCGGGCAAAAAAACATCCTCCACCGGAAAAGTTCGCCCCTCCACCTCCACAATCGGGCACCCCTCAAAAAACTCCGCAAAGCGACCCGCATCCAGCGTCGCCGATGAAATCACCACCCGCAGATCCCTCCGCCTCCTTACCAACTGCTTCAAATAACCCAAAAGAAAATCAATATTCAGCGACCGCTCATGCGCCTCATCGATGATGATCGTATCATACTGCCGCAACTCCCGATCCCCCTGCGTCTCCGCCAGCAGAATCCCATCCGTCATAAACTTCACCACCGTCTCCTTCGAACAAACCTCCGTAAAGCGCACCTGCCACCCCACCTCCTTCCCCACCTCAACCTTCAGCTCCTCCGCCACCCGCCGCGCCACCGATGTCGCCGCCAACCGACGCGGCTGCGTGCAGCCAATCCGCCCAGTCATCCCAAGCTCCCGCGCCAGCTCAATCGCCATCTTAGGCAACTGCGTTGTCTTCCCGCTCCCCGTCTCACCCACCACCACCACAACCTGCGACTCCCGCATCGCCTCGAGAATTTCCTCCCTCCGCCGCGAAACCGGCAGGTCTGGATAAGTCACCTTCAACTACCGCTCGGTTTATCGTTCATCACCACCACCCGCAAGCCCACTGACCCCTCTCCTTGCAGCTAGCTACTTAAGTCAAATTTCATCCCCAGCCCTTCAAGCATCTCAAAAGTCGTGATGCACGTTACCCCAAACTCCGCACAGACATTCGGGATCGGGACGCGCTTCCTCGCATTAGGATTTCGCAACGTTTCCAAAGTCACTAACTTGAGCGACTTAACCTTCGCATAGGCAACCAACCAAGCGTCCGCCACTGAGGCGAACTCCGAGAGAGCTTCTTGCTTATACTGAGTCGCATCCTGCGCCCACTGCATCATCGCTGCAAATTCCGTCACCACATCTGCTCCATCACTCTTTTCAAAAAACGAAGTTGGAACATCCTTGGAAATCCAAGCTGCCAGAGCATCACCTTCATGACTCATCTCATCCTTCACCCGATCAAGGCTGATGATTTCTCTAGCCTCATGAGAACCAAGCAGCCCTTCCCAAAAACCCGGACAAATCCCAAACGAGTAGTAAGAACGATGTGCTGCAATAAGCACATTTGCATCGATCAAATAGCTCATCGCTTCTTGCTTCCTTCCACCGGATTAAAATACTGATCAAAGGTTTTTCCCTTCATTCCAGTCAATCGATAGGCCTCCGTGTGGGCCAAGCTTCCACTACGAACCGAACGGTAAACCGCCGATGTGAATCCGCCATCCAAGCGCGACCGCTGGGTCAAATAATAATTTCCACCACCAGCCCCCTTCCCGGACTTACCTTTCTCCATCGCCTCTCTGTAGAGGGTAAAGAACTGAGGTTTGGTAATCTTCTTCAAATCCAACAGCCGACGAGCAGCAACAACCGCGCTCACCTTAAACTGCCTTGCCAGCCGCTGAATCGCATCGCTCTTCGATTTTACCACTGGCCAAATTTCAGAAACTACATTTTCAGGAACCAAGAACTCTGCCGAAACCGAATTGCAAAACCTCTCCACCTTGTCATCGCTAGGCTGCAATGCTGGAAGATCAAAGACCCCCCCTTGACCAATCCATAAATGGGCTAACTCATGCGCCAGAGTAAACATCCGTGCAGATTTGGCGTCGGCATTATTCAGGAAAATTAGTGGCGCAAGATCATCGCAAAGCACAAAGCCACGAAACTCTTCCGTCTTCAAAACTCTCCGTGTGTTGGCACCAACAATCCCATTTGCAAAGACCAAAATCCCAGCATCGCTCACCGACTGCTTGAAGGCGTTTAATGCCTCTTTCCAAGTCTTCTGTTGCTCAGCCCACTCGCTCGTGATTCCAAGAGTAGCTCGGATATCGTTCGCCACCTTCGAAACCGAATCATCGACAGTCATCGACCCAATAAACGGTAGCGACTCAGCCCCGCATTCGACGAGATAATCTCGCATCCAAGCCTGCCGACGCTGCATCATTTGAATCGTTTCCAATAAATCTGGACTCGGACGTCGCACCCCTTGATCCCCAACCGTCCGAAAATCTGGGACCGGCAGGCTTTCAACTGGGGGATTCTGAAGAAACAAAAAACCTAACGGCGTTGCCGTCTTTCGAGCAAAAGCTTCAAGTTGTTTTAGCGTGGGCCCCAAATCCCCACTCTCCCATTCAAGATACTTTGGAAATTTCTCTACCAATAAGTCCACAGTCATCCCCGAGCGCTCACGCGCCCACTCCAACATCTGCGGTCTGACACTTATCCTCTCCACTAAACCGAGAGCTTACCCTAACTCGCCTAAATGTCGAGACTCCCACCTTTGTCACCTTCCGAGTCGATACTTCCAACGGCGTCGTCTTCCCGCTCCCCGTCTCACCCACCACCACAACAACCTGCGACTCCCGCATCGCATCCAAAATCTCCTCCCTCCGCCGAGAAACCGGCAGGTCTGGATAAGTCACCTTCAACCGCCAAAGCATGTAGCGTTGCTCTACGACTGTCGCAAGCCTCACAAGCCAAACAGCAAGATGCATACAACGTTCGCAAAGCTACTCCAAGGCCTCCAAAAGGACTGCCGTTCTTTTTGAATCCATGCCTTCGAAGAATGGGCAGGCCCGAAGGGTCGAACTATCATAGCGAAGGCCAGAGCGAAGCGGCGGCCTGGAATAGCCGGACGCAGAGAATCTGGAGCGCTGAAGGTGCGGTCTAATGTTTTTTGGCGGACGGAAGTTGGTGGCGGTGCGGGGGATTGGATCGCACTTACAGCGCTTATGAATTCCCGGTGGGGGCGATACCAGGGCGGCTCTCGTGCCTCGCTGTGCCCTTCGCTACGTTGGTTTGCCCCCTTGGGGAGGAATGACCGCAGACCTATTAGCAGCCTTGGTAATCTGAAGTCTGGAGAGGTCGTTCTTGGCGAGTCGGTAGCGACCATCTTGAGGGATTTTCCATTAATCAAGCCCACTCTCTGCAAAGTCGCTCTCGAACATGATCTCGCTTTTGTCGTCAAATGCTTGCTTGGCCGAGAAACTCCGCTCGCCGCGCTCCTCTCCAAAACCCATCGGGATCGTCCCGATTGCCACGAGAAGTTTGACTGCGAATAGGCCTTGTCGATGCATGTGGAAATCCGATTGAATCAATTTGTTTGGCGATCCTTGAGCTAGGTCGAACCGAGCTCCCTCACCGCATAAAATATGCCTGGCAGACGAGTCACTCTTTAATCGGTAATTAAGTCCGCGTAGTCGCGGCGTTTCGGCTTGCCTAAAAACACAGGCGAGCAAACGATCTTCCTTGTTAAGGTCTACTGAAAAAAGACGAAAAATGAAAATCGCTAAAATCACTGTCGAAAACTTCCGTTCAATTCGTCATTCGGAGATCGAGGCGTCTTCATTCAATGTCTTTGTCGGGCAGAACAACCACGGAAAAACAAACTTCATTGATGCGGTGCAGTGGTTCTACACGGGAGCTGGTGATATTGGCTCGTTGAAAAATTCTGCGGCTGGAGCGGACGATGAAATCACCGTCGAGATCGAGTTCTCAGGAGTCCAAGAGGGACTCGGGGAAATCACGCATGCAGACAATCAGACCAAGCTTCGCAATGTTTTGGGAGACAGTGACACCATGCGGGTAAGACGCTCAAGCGGGAGACCAAAGGAGCGTCATCTGTTTAACCCGGAGACTGAAGAATGGAAAAAACAGCCGTGCGGCACCGATGGGCCTTTCAACAATTGCATCCCACGATTCGAATTTGTCGAAGCGACTAAGAATCTCAAGGATGTTGGAAACTACAAATCGACGACGCCAATCGGCAAGATGCTTGGCGGAGTTCTCGCTGAAATTCTCGAAGCTGAAGCGGAGTATGTGAAGTTCCGCGAGCAGTTTGAGAAGTTGTTTGCTTCCGAGACATCAAGCATTCAGCAGAAGCTCAAAGACATCAGCGGTCAGGTCTGTAGCCATCTTAAAAAACAGTTCCCGGATTGCTCTGAGGTCGAGTTCATGGTTCAGGAGCCTGCTTTTGACGACTTACTTAAAAACTTCCGCACAGAGGTTGATGATGGTGTGACCACGACAGCCGAGGAGAAGGGCGATGGGATGCAACGGGCACTCATGCTTGCGATCATCAAGACCTATGCCGACCAGCGGCGGGACGATGCCCTTGGGCGCTCATTCGTGTTCTTCATTGATGAGGCGGAGCTACACCTTCACCCGACTGCTCAACGGCAGCTAAAGCAAGCACTCCTGGAACTAGCTGACGGACACGATCAGATTTTCATCAACACTCACTCATCCGTTCTTCTGGCTGATAATCACGATCAACAATCGCTCTTCAGAGTTGCCAAAGAAACGCAGGGAGAAACACAGATCGACAAAATCGATTCCTCGTCGAAAAAGCACGAGGTTATTTTCGATTTACTGGGCGGTTCACCTGCTGACCTCCTGCTACCCTCCAATTTTTTGATTGTGGAAGGGCCGAGTGAGGCGGAGTTACTCAAGCGTATCGTAGCTCGCCACTATCCCGACCAGGTGGATATTCAAATTCTCCCTGCAACCGGAGATGATGAACGGCAGCGGCAGATTGTGACGGCAGTTGAGAACCTACTTGCCACACTCGAACGCCGTCCGATTTACCGGGAGAGATTAACCATTCTTTTCGATAAGCCGGATGGTGAAGCCAAAGAACAGCGCTTCGAGACGTTCAAGCAAAGCCGCCGCCATCCCAATGCCAATGACCAGCTTTTCGTTCTGCCCGTGCACGGTTTGGAGGACTACTATCCAACAGACCTCCGATCCACGACGCCCTTGGCAGACAAAGTGAAGCTTGCCAGATACATCGGAAGCAACATCACCAAAGAAGATTTCGAAGCAAACATGCCCGTGGTGTTCCAAGCTCTGGAACATTGCTGGACGAACGCTTACAAAGACTAATCGCCATGCCATCCCTGGAATTCAAAGGAAAACAATTCGTTTACTCGCACCACCTCAGTGTCCCGTTTCGGGAGCTGATCGTAGATGCTAAAAAATCCCTGCCAGCCAAAGGGAAGAAGCCATCACTCGATGACAATTTGATTATCCACGGGGATAACTTGGAGGCGTTGAAAGCGCTCCTTCCAACCCACGCTGGCAAGGTGGACTGTATCTTTATTGACCCGCCCTACTAATAGTCTGCTAATAGTCTGCCAGACATAATTTGAGAGAGGTTCTCTTAAACCACCCACAATCAACGGGTCTCTTCTTACAGAAGGTCCAAGATTAGGGGCAGAAGTTCCTCACTCCGCCGCGAAACCGGCAGGTCTGGATAAGTCACCTTCAACCGCCAAGGGATGTAGCGGCGCTCTGTATACGTCGCAAGCCTCACCTCTCCGCCTTCGATTGTCCAAGCGGGATCAAAATCAGCACGCTCCATCCTGACCAACTCAATCATTCACGGCTCAGTTGCTTGTCCAATGAGCTGCATGAGAGCAAATAGGAGATTCAGCCAGTCATCAATCGTCCCGATTATATGAATTTAAAATCCACCTTAAATGCAAATTACTAAGCAAAATGAATTTAAGGACTTGTTTCCATTCAAGCCACGGAGGATAATGAATTTTAGGAAACCAAAAAATTCAATGCAGCTCTCCGACTACAAATCTGGCATCTGGTCTCAGCAATATCAGTATCGCAGCTTTCTCCCATCTCAGATTAACCACCCTTGGGGTTGGACCGACCCAGAGATCAACACCCTTCTTTCGGAAGCCAACCGCCGTCTAGGCGAGCTCAACGGGCTCTCACTCATCATTCCAGATCTCGATCGCTTCATCACCATGCACGTCGCAAAGGAAGCCCAGAAATCCAGCCTCATTGAAGGCACCGAAACGGACATGGAAGAAGCTCTCATTGAAGATTCAGAGCAAATCGCCCCCGAGCGCCGGGACGATTGGTTGGAGGTTCGCAACTACATCTCGGCCATGAATCAATCCTTCGCCGCACTCGCAGAGATTCCTCTCTCAAATCGCCTCCTCTGTGATGCTCATCGCACCCTCATGCAAGGAGCACGTGGAGAGAAAAAAACTCCAGGTGACTTTCGCCATAGCCAAAACTGGATTGGCGGAGCCACCCCAGCCGATGCCGTCTTCGTCCCCCCACATCACGAAGAATTACCAAGTCTCCTCACCGACCTCGAAGCCTTCTGGCATAACGAAAATATCCACGTCCCACAGCTTATTCGTATCGCCATCAGTCACTACCAGTTTGAAACCATTCACCCTTTTCAAGATGGCAACGGACGAATCGGTCGTCTCCTCATTACCCTCTATCTCGTCAATAAGGACCTCCTCCGCCACCCCTGTCTCTATCTCTCCGCCCACCTTGAGAAACATCGGACTGATTACTACGACGCCCTCATGAGAGTTCGAACCAGTCACGACCTCAACCACTGGATTCGCTTCTTCCTCGTTGCCGTCATTGAAACCGCAAAGTCCTCTACCCTCACCTTGCAAAAACTCTTCGAGCTTCACACCCGCACCCAAGCACAGCTCGCCACCTTCGGTCAGACCGCAGGCAATGCCCGCCTCTTAATGGAACTCTTTAACAACGCAACTTTCATCAGCTCTCAAACTGTCCAGAAACACCTCAATGTCAGCCAAGCCACCGCCGATCGCCTCCTCTCAAACCTCCAAAGCGAGGGCATCCTCAGCATCCTCAAAGACAGCCCCCGTAACCGCCTCTTCTACTTCCGCGAACAACTAGATCTCTTCACTCTCTAACTCCATGATTACTCCTAATAAGTCCTAAATTAGGAGTAGTTCGTTGACTTTTACGAGCGAACTCCTAGCTTACTCCTAATTAGGCCTGAATTAGGAGTAATGAAATTTCCCCAAAAACCGCCAAACTGGCACGACCTATTTTATAAATCGATCGCCGAGGGGCACGCTCATCAAATCGACGCCCTCGACCGCAAATTTGCCCAAGAAAGCGAAAAATATTTCCACTGGGATGAGTTTCGGCACCGGACTGCTGCCACCAAAGATCTCTCGGTTCAACAGCAGTGGGCTGTCCTGAAATCTTCTCGGTCCTCACGCTACCAGCTCCTTCCTTTCTCCGATGAAAAAGGTGAACCCTTTAAATTTTTTCTCACCCAATTCGCCTTCAAGAAAGTCCACGAGATCGATCTTCATTGCGGAGGCGGCATCGACCTGCCGAAGGAAGTGACGCACCAAGATACGAAAGATCGCTACTACATCACCTCTCTCATCGAAGAGTCCCTCACCTCGAGCCAGCTCGAGGGTGCCGTCGTGACCCGGGCCGAAGCCAACGAAATGATCCGGACCAAAAGAAGGCCCATGAACGACCACGAAAAAATGGTGCTCAACAACTTCCGCACCATGGTTCAGATGGAGGACTGGCACAAAAAAAAGCTCACTCCCGAGCTCATCCTCGAGATCCATCGCTCGATCACCACGGGGACCCTTGAAGACCCAAGTCACGTCGGAGCTTTCAGAGACTCGGATGACATTTCTCTCATCGACGAAGAAACCAACGAAGTCTTCCACCGCCCCCCGCCTCACCCCACCATTGGAAAATCCATCCAAGATCTTTGCGACTTTGCAAACGACGGAGAAATGAAGGGCTTTCTCCACCCCGTCATCCGCGCCATCGTCCTCCACTTCTGGCTCGCCTATCTTCACCCGTTCCACGATGGCAATGGCCGGACCGCGCGGGCTCTTTTTTACTGGTCGATGCTCAAGCAGGGCTTCTGGCTCTTTGAGTTCATCTCCGTCTCACACGAAATCCTCAAAGCGCCCAAGAAATACTACCGCGCCTTTCTTCACACCGAGACCGATGAAGGAGATCTTAACTACTTCATCCACCACCAACTCAGCATCATTGATAAAGCAATCATCAGCCTGAAAACCTATATCGAACGCAAAAGAACGGAACTCAGCTCTCTCTACCAGCAGCTCAAACCAGGCACGAACTACAATCACCGCCAGCTCGCCTTGATTAAAAATGCCCTCCAGCACCCTCACGCCCGCTACACTTTCGCAAGCCACGAAATCTCGCACGGTATCTCAAACCAAACCGCCCGCACTGATCTCCAGCAGCTGGAAAAAGAAGGCCTCCTCATCAGCGCGAGGAATGGAAGGGCGATCCACTTCGTCCCCGTGAAGAATTTTCAGGAACAACTTTCGTATGGCGGGGACGAAAATGAAGAGACTCAAGCAGTCTTTCTCAAAGACCTAGATCGAGAATCTGCACCAGAGAGCTAGTCGCTCTCGAATCGGGCGGGGGACCTCAGGATTTTCGTCGCAGTCCTAGATAAGTGATCCGCGGCAAGTCCCGTCTTCTAGGTCCCGCGAGCACGGCAAGACGCTCCCCCTCGGAAAATCGCGAGCTTCGGGGGAGCTGTGACTATTTTTCACGAGAAAATGTCCGCCAAGAGTTTGGCTTACCAAGAAGTCGGTGGAGAGGGATTCCCTAGAGAGGTCTTGCTTCACAACCGACTGACCATGAAAATTATCACCCATCTCGCAGTTTCGACTCTCGCCACAATCTCATCCTATGGGGCGATCACTTTGACCCTTACGAGCATCCCACCAGCTACGGGATGGGCTCTAATATCCTCCAACATCAGCGGTATCTGCGATGTCACGATCTCTAACAACGAATCGACGACGCTGACTCCGTTAAACATGGAGGGCGTGAGTAATCTTGGATGGGAGGTCCTCCTCGTGCCGCTGCCAGAGCCGAACTCTCTCAGCTTGCTGACGCTTTCAGTTCCTAGGCCGGGACCACGCCGGGGAGGATAGGCAGAAAAAGCGGCGATTTCTCTCTAGCGCAGCAGGGGGGCGGTTAGGGGTCACACCGCCACTGATCTGCCAGGCTCCATTTAAATGAAGAAAATTGATCGCGCTTGACCTTAGAGGCGCATCCATCTTGTGTCGGGAATGCAGCGCACCCAGCTCAAGTCGAAGCTCCATCGGGCCATCATCAAAGAGGCCGATATTAATTACGAGGGAAGTATCGAGATCCCGGCTGACCTCATGCAGAAGGCCGGTCTTTGGGAAGGGGAGAGAGTTCTTGTGACCTCCATGACCGCAGGCGGCCGCCTTGAAACCTACGCTCAGAAAGGGCCTCCCGGCACCGGGAAAATTATCATCAATGGAGGAGCAGCCCACCTGATCAAGAAGGGCGAGCGCGTGACGATCATGGCCTTCGGCATCTCCGAGGCGCTCATCATTCCCCGCCGCCATATCCTTAATGACGAGAATGAAATTATCCAGTCCTCAGGAGTGTGACGCTTAGGGGCGAATGATTTCCTTCAGTTCGATGACGGACTGGGCGCGCAGGAGACCTCCCCGGTAGCTGCGGCTCTCTTCACGGACGATGCCGACTCCGGGCGTAAACCAATAATCCTTGAGAGATACGGTGCCGCCTTGGTCTCCTTGATAGGTCACTTTGTAAGCATCAAAGACGCCTGCGGGGAGTCGGACTTCCTCATGGCTGACGCAGCGGAACCCTGAGGTTCCCTCGGCGCCGGGGGGCCAGCGCCAGAAGGTGCCGACTTTCATCTCTTTCTGGGCGAGGGGAATCCGGAGCTTGTCGAATCGGAACGTTCCATCGGGCTCCGCCTTAGCGACAACGAAGAGGGTGTCCTGCCGATAATCGAGAAGAAGATCGGGAATCCGGGAACCATCCTCCCTGATCGAAAAGCGGTGGTAAGTATTCCCCTCGGACACGTGAGGTCCCTCATAGCGCTGAACTCTCGTGATCCGCTTCGTCTCGACGTCGCCTTCCTTGAGAGGGAGCTTGGCATCCTTTTTGGCAAGCCGGGTCATCTGGTCATAAACCAAAGTATAGCCCACCTTCGGCGCGAAAACAGTGGGGTCGAGCGCTTGCGTCAGAGGCATTTCGGAGGTCGCCACCTCAGGCGCTGGGTCCGGCTTGCAAGCGACCAGCAGACCGAGCAGAACGAGCAGAACGGGAAAGAAAAATTTCATGAGCGCGGGGCAGTGAAGGCTCGGCAGATGTCGCTTCCCCCTGAGTGAGTCCCGCCGAGGCGGGGGCGGTAGGCACATTCCGGAAAAAGCCAAGTTCTGGTCCGCCGGCGGATGTGGCGGATGGCGAGAATGACGAATGCGACCAGAAAACAAACCGCACCGGAACCGACGATCGCTAAAATCTTGAGACGCTCGAGATTTGCAGAGAAATCCCGTTTTTGTTCTCCGCGCTTCTCCATCTTAAAATTAGCTACGATGCGCGGGAGTCGATGGGAAAAAGAGATCATCTCGGCCATTCGGCGGGCGACGAAGTCGAGATTCTCAGCGGGCTCCCAATGCTGGACTGAGAGATTACGAATGAACGCCACCTGCTTTTCCCAGATTTCTTTGTTGAAGAGCTCCAGATGGCTGCCCCCGGATGCGAGGCCGGGGGCGCCGATCATCCCGGGGCGATAGACGATGACCGCCCAGCCCTTATTACGATCACTCCAGACCGGTCCGAGCTTCTTGGCGTATTGATCGGCGCTGAGGCCAGCCGGGATACTGCCGATCACCAAGAAGACTTCGGTGCCGTGATCCCGGGCGTGACGTTCGAGCACGAGGGTTAGATTCTCCTTCCGCTCCTCGCTAAGCATCCTCGTGGGATCAACGATGAATCGGCTGGGGCGCGCAGGAAGGTCCTTGGCACCGGCAGGGAAGACAAGAAAGAGAAGGAAGAAAAAAAACGTGACCCTCATGTGGTGGTTTTGCTGCGGGCTTCTTGTTCCGCCCTTTGAGCCACTTCGCAAGAATTTCTGAGGAGATTGAAAAATCCATCGAAAAAATCGGCGACCCCACTAACCCACGATCGGTAGTAGAAGGAGCCCCCGGCGTCATCCATGAGACGCTCGATCTCTTCTCGAGCGAGAAAAGGTTCTAGCTGATAGCCAGCGGCAAAGGCATGATTCTTCCGCAGCGGATCGACCAGAAGAAGGGCGCGCCAGCAGGGGTCGCCCTCGCCAGACGGGGCCTGATTAAGAACCCAAGATGCGAGCATCTGGGTGGGAATATTCTCGGGGCAGTTGACAAGACAAACCCCCGGCGTGACTTGTGGGAAGGACTTCCCAATGCGGGCAGCTTTTGCCTGAATTTCGGGCTCGGCATCGCCCAAAAGCCCCAGAAAATCCATCACGGTCGAGAAGGCGGGCGCGGGTCCGGGAATCTGCTGCGTGACGAGACCGTGATGAAAGCCGCAGCGGGGACAAGCCTTGGGGTGACCTTCCACCAGCGTCTTACAGTTCGGGCAGCTCAGCGCACCCCGCCGGAAGAGTCTTGCGGAGAGCGGGGAGGATTTAGATTCGGGAGAAGCCATGAGGTCGACAAAGCGGAGATTAGGTCGCCATTTCAGCTCCGCCAAGTCTTGAGAATCAGGAAAACTCCGCCTTTACATGCGCCCTTCAATCCCTACCTTCTCGCGCCCCATGACTCTCGCATTTCTTGATATCGGAATTTGGATCAAATTGGTGATCATCGCCCACGTTGTCGTGAGCGCGTTGCTCATCCTCGTGATTCTGATGCAGCGTCCTAAACAAGAAGGCCTCGGTGCCGCCTTTGGCTCTGGCGCTACCGACGCAGTCTGGGGTGCTCGCACGACCGACGTTCTCCAGCGGTCAACGGTCTATCTCGGCACCCTTTTCTTCGTATTCTCCCTCGTTCTTGCGATCCTCGTAGGGAAAAAAAATGACGCTCTTAATAAGCGCGTCGACTCTGAAGGGGCGGAAAAATCGATCGAGAAAGTCGAAGTCGAAGAGACTCTCGAGATTCCCGATCCCGTCTCGGTCGATGAGACCGCAGAGTTCCGCAAGCAGCTCGAGCAGGCGCAAGGCAACCCATCGGTCGACCCTAACGAATCGCCCGCGGCCGTGACCGAACCAGTCGAGGTGACTCCCGCCCCGGCACCTCCCGCAGAAGTTCCTGCTACTCCGCCAGTAAGCGAGTAAGCGCCAATCCTCTGAACTCTCATGAGCGACCACGCTTCACCGGCCTGGGCGCGTGAGGACGCCTTTCCGCTCAAGCCTCAGGAATCTGACTACGGATTCCGGGATCAGCGGGGAAAGCTCACGCCCTTTGACACCCTGAAGGAACTCAAGGATTACCTCTCGGCCGGGAAAGGAAAACTAGCCTGGGTCTGGGTGCCGGAGCACGACCGCCTCGTCGCCCCCGAGGAGATCCCAGACTTGGCGGTGGCCCTAAAAAAACGGCGGGCTCTTTTAGCGCTCGATGACTCCGAGGCTGGTCGGAAGGGGCTCCTGATCTTCGGCTTGGCGCTCCTCTACTTCACCTACCGAGCCCTCACTACCGGGGGTTGGGATGCCTTGGGATCATCCCAAAACATCGGCATCGGTGCCATCCTCCTCCTTCTTTTCGGCGTCAAGCCGTGGTGGGATGGCTACCGCGGGCAGCGTGAGATAAAGGAGACGACGCCTGAGAGCATCGTTCAAGAAATTCCCGAAGCCCGCTTCGAGCTATGGCTCGGGAGTCAGACTTCACGGCTGACGACTCTTCTCTGCGGCCTCATCATCGTCGTCTACCTCGTTCAGTTCCTTACCAAGGGAATCGCCGAAGCAGGGCTCGTTAAGAAGGCCTACGCCGCCGGCGAGTGGTGGCGGCTCTACACCGGATCCTTCCTCCACGGGAACATTCTCCACCTCGGGATGAACCTCTCCGCGCTTTGGTATCTCGGACGCCGCACTGAGATTCTCGCGCGCTGGCCACATCTTATTAATGTTTTCCTCCTCTCGATCTTCGGGAGTGGCTGGGCCACCATCACCTGTATCCCGGCTGGCACTTCCGTGGGAGTCTCGGGCGCGGTCTGCGGATTGCTCGGGTTCCTGCTCGTCTTCGAGACCCTTCACCGCCCGCTTGTCCCGAGCCCGGCCCGGAAGCGCCTTCTTGGACTTGTCGCGTCTCTTGTCGTCATCGGGCTCTTCGGCTACCGCTTTATCGATAATGCTGCTCACCTCGGCGGACTGATTACGGGCGCGATCTATGCCGTGATCGTTTTCCCAAAATCGGCCTCTCTTTCACGTCCGCATATTCTCAAGCAGGATCGTATCCTAGGGGGGATCGCGCTCGCCTTGGTAATCCTCTTTGCGCTCGCTGCCATCAGAATCATGCTTACAAGTTAGGCCATGCTCCCGCTGCTCAAGACCGCCATTCCCGGGCCCGAATCGCTCCGGCTCGCGGCTGAGTTACAGGCTTTTGAGAGTAGAAATGTCACCTACCTTGATGACTCGTGGCCCGTTTTCTGGGAGAGCGCAGAAGGGGTGAATGTCTTCGATGCCGATGGCAACCGCTTCCTTGACTTCACCTCCGCCTTCGGCGTCGCCGGACTCGGCCACCGCCACTCTGAGATCATCGCCGCGCTGACCGCCCAAGCCGGGACCCTCCTCCACGGCATGGGCGATGTCCACCCCACCGCGCTGAAGGGCCAACTCTGCCGCGCCCTCTCTGAAATCACCTACGGACGCTGGAGCGGAACTAAGGGAAAAGTCGTACTTAGCAACTCCGGATTCGAGTCCATCGAGACCGCCCTCAAGACGGCCCGTCTCGCCACCGGGAAAAAGGAACTCATCGCCTTCACCTCCGGCTACCACGGGCTCGGCTACGGCAGCCTCCTCGGCACCGACCTTGCCAAATTCCGGGGTCCCTTCGGCGACCAGCTCGCCCCCATCACCACCCGCCTTCCCTTTGGGGGGAGCGAGATCGAGTCGCTCGCTGGCTCGGAGATCGGAGCCGTGCTCGTGGAACCCATCCAAGGGCGCGGCGGAAAAATCATCCCGCCCCCCGACTTTCTCCCCCGCCTCCGCAAGTGGTGTGATGAAAATGACGCGCTCCTCATCTTCGATGAAATCTACACCGGCTTCCATCGCACGGGTAAGACCTTCGCCTGCGAGTGGGATGGCGTGATTCCCGATCTCATCTGCCTCGGAAAAGCCCTCAGCAGCGGCTTCCCCATCTCCGCTTGCGTCGGGAAGGCCGACGTCATGGACGCCTGGCCCGAGTCCACCGGCGAAGCGCTCCACACCTCCACCTTCCTCGGCCATCCCGTAGGCTGCGCCATGGCCCTCATGTCACTCGAAATCCTCCAGCGCCCTGAGACCGCCGCGATGGTTTCTGAAAAAGGAGCCTACCTTGGCGAGAAGCTCCAAGCTCTCGGCATCGGAAAAGCGCGCGGACGAGGCCTCATGTGGGGCCTCGAACTTGATAAGAATGCCGGCCCCCTCCTCGGGTCACTTTTAAAAGAAGGCCTTCTCCTCCTAGCCGATGGCCCCGAGGGAAACATCCTCTCCTTCACCCCGCCCTTCACCATCAGCGAGGAAGAGATCGACTTCGCGGTCAGCCGCGTCTCCGCCCTTTTAAAAGGAGCCCGTCTTTAGCATCACCAAGGTGCACGCTTCCTCGCACGCGATCTTCGCTTTTTCAAAAGCCGCCATCGCTTCCGCCGACTCGGTGCCGGGGTTAAAAATGACCCGCCTCGGCTTTGCGGAAATGATTTCCCCGATCAAGGGCGTGAGCCGTTCAGGGCCGAGGTAGAGGGTGATGGTGTCGATCTTTTCAGTGATCTCTTTGAGTGATGAGAAGCCGCGGATGCCGAGAATCTCCGCACCCGTGGGGCTCACCGGAAAGACGGTGTGACCATGCTTCGCGAGCAGGACCTGCGCTTTGTTCGCGTAGCGCTCGGGCTTCGCACTGGCTCCTAGGATGGCGACGTTCATATCGGGGGTCAAAAAATCGTAGGACTTTAGTTTGATAGCCAGCGAATAATAAACTTAAGCCTAGGTCGCGCTAAACAATAGAGTTCGGTTTTTTGGTAGATTTACCATGCCTCATGTCTTTGCTAGCTGGATGCTTTGTGGGTTCGCAAATCAAGCACATTAGGCAGAGGTGAAAACTAAGTAGGCTGAAAAAACGTATAGGTTGAAGCCTCTCCGCTACTTTTTTCTTTGTTAGGCAGCTCTGTTTAGGAAGAGACGTTCGATCACTTCTGCCCAGCAATGATCGTGGATGATCCTGTTCAAGAACAAACTCTCGGAGATGAGTTCTGTTTTGGTGAGTTGGGATAAAGTTTCCCAACCTTCACCCAAGACGTAGGTTGCGTTGCCGAAGTCAACGCTCTCCAAAATGGAAAATCCATATTCCGGGAAGCAAAAGGCGACGTATCCGCGAAACCCACCTTGACCGATTACGATGTGGGTTGGTCCCTTCGAGTTGAACAGTCCGAGTCTCTCCTTGGCGCGCTCACGATGTGAGGTCCGGCTCTCGCTTCTAAGGATTTCTTCCATCGACTCACGGATTTCGGACCAAGTGCACCTTCCCTGGGGTAGGAATTTCCAGTTCACTTTTCGTGTGGCAAAAACCGGACTGCATAGTGTTTCGGAATGCACTGCCCGGCACTGCCCGAAGATTTCGAGCATGACATTCGCCGCTGTCACCCAGCGTTCCGCATTTTCGTGGAGGATCATCTCGGTAGCGAAGTATCGCGTGCCTTCCTGGTCTTCAATCAGCGAAATCTCGATCCCTTCCGCTGGCAGGAGCGTGCGGGGATAGCGCTTCACCGTGCGAGTAATCGGAGTGGTGACGGTTTCAGTCATGCCGCGGCCGCACCACTGCTTCCTTGTCCAGAGGACGGAGTAAGAATGAGGCTCCTTCGGCTTATCTTTATGGATGATCAGTCGCCCTTGAAAATTCCTCCGGGTCGCGGCTTTCTGAGCCGAGGGAAGGATGCGGTCTCCGACCTCACGGAGGAGGTCCAAGCCGTAACGGTGAAGTTCAACGTCAGGGGTTTTAATCGGGACTACGTGCCGCGTCCCTGGCTCGTCCAGCTGTTTAAGCGCGCGGGGGACGCTCCGCACGTATTTATTGGCAATCAACATATTCGAATTTGAAGATGCGTGCAGACCAACTCTTTCTTGACTCAGCCGAAGCTCCGTGCTGGATTGTCTTTGCAACAAAACGTCCTGCACGATGATCTTGAAAAAGAATGTCTGCACTGTTTTTAGAAGCCCCTCCGTCACGCGACGCAGGGGCTTCTTATTTAGTTAAGCGCGAAAAAAGGAATCAGAGCAAGCCCCAAGTTGAAAAAAAATAAGATTTCTAAGTTTTTTCAACTTGAGGTTGTCTTTTCAGCCCTTCCAAGTAACTTCGAAACATGGGTGGCGAGATTCAAAATTTATTCGGCAAGCGCCTCAAGCAAGCGCGGGTGAGGAAGAAATGGTCTCTTAAAAATCTCCGCGAAGGAATGGATGAGATGGTCTCGATTGCAGCTCTCTCGAAATATGAGAAGGGGCAAACCATGCCTTCCTCAAATGTGCTGATCAAGCTTGCGCGGGCACTTGATGTCTCTGTGGACTTTCTTTTTCGCTCTTACGAGGTCGAGCTTGAGCGCGTCAAATTCCGAAAGCTAACGAAGCTGGGCAAAAAGGACATCGATCAGATCAAGGAGAATGCGCGCGATTTTTTTGAGCGCTATTTCCAGATTGAGGAGATCGTGGGTTCCCGAATCGCTTTTGAGGAGACCTTGAAACAGGAGGGTGCGCTTAATGTCGATGATATGGCGGACGCTCTTCGCAAACATTGGAATATGGGAGATGAGCCAATTTCAAACGTCCATTCTCTTTTGGAGGACAACGGAGTCAAAGTTTGGTTCTCCAATCAGGAAAGTGATGCCTTTAGTGGTTTCTCAGCCGAAACTTCGCAAGGGCCCGTAGCAGTCATTTCAAAGAAGATGAGTGCGGCGCGAAAACGGAACACGGCCCTACACGAACTTGCTCATATTCTGGTGGAGCCATTGGGGCTGGAGGAGAAAGAGGAGGAGATCTTTGTGACGAAACTTCCGGCTGCCCTTCTCCTCCCACGCGAAGAAATTATTGCAGCACTCGGTGAACGCAGAAGCAAGCTCACGGTCGGAGAGCTGTGGCAATTAAAGCAAAAATTCGGAATTTCGATGTCGGCCATCGTGATGCGGGCCGCCGATTTGGGAATCATCAACGAAAACACTAAAAAAGGTTTCTTCATGTTCGGCCCGGGAAAACGATGGCGAAGTCAGAAAGCGGAGGACGGTGACGACATTCTCGATGAAAGTTTTCCGGAGAAGAGCTTCCGGTTCAAGCAGCTCGTCTATCGTGCTCATGGGGAGGAGCTCATTACTATTTCTCAAGCAGCGAATTTCCTAGGGCAGTCCATTGATCAGACCAAGCTAGATCTCAATCCATTTTAGAAGGCCATGGCTCCGAAGTCGAAGGTCGTCGTCCTAAAAGACGCAAATATCGTCATCGATATGGTGAACATTGGGGTCTTTGCCCTCTGGTTTCGCCTTGGTTACGAAACATGGACAACCGACCTAATCTTGGAAGAGCTGAGAATTGGAAAGCAGTGGCGTGATGTTGAGGCCTTCGTTGCATCTGGCAATTTGAAGGTTCACGGACTATCTAGTGATCAAGTTCGAAAATGCTGGGAATTTAGAGAGGAGCATAAGGTGAGTCTTCCCGATGCGAGTAGCATTATCGTAAGCGAGGTTCTTGGTGCCATCTTGTTGACCGGTGATGGAAAACTTCGAAGGTCGGCGGAAAAACTTGGTCGATCCTACCGTGGCGTTCTCTGGGTTCTGGACGTCATGATCGAGAATCAGGTCTTAAGCTACCCGGGAGGCGTGAAGGCTCTGGAGCTTCTCGAAAAGTCAAACGCCTTTGTGCCTCACTTGGAGATCGATAAAAGGAGGGACGCATGGAGCCTTCTAGATGGTTAGATTTTGGTATTTTTTCGCGGCGAAACCTCTTAGGAGAGCGAAATGGCGGGGTTCATGGAGTTAGTAAAAACGATACTTCCCGCTCCTGACAGCGCCTTTTCCCGGAGGGATTTCTACGATTCCCCGGGCGGTGAGGGGGGTGATAAAGTCGCCCGAGTTTTTGGGGGTGAGGATGCGGAGGGTTCCTTCATTGGTGAGCGATGCGGGGAGGTATTGGGTAAGGAAGGGGTGGGCTTCTGCTGGTGTTTCGAACGATAGGACCGAGGTCACCTTTTGCGGGAGCCCCACGAGTGCCTGGAGCGCCGGGACCAGATAGCGGTGAAAAGTCGTGAGGGTCGAGTTCGGGTTTCCCGGGAGCGCCGCGACACCGGGCCAAAAGGCGAGCGGCTTACCGGGGCGCTGGGCCACGCCATGGAAAAGGGGCGGGCCAATGAGCGATTCGAGCGCGGGGCGGACGCAGTCTTTTCTGCCTTTTGAAATGCCACCAGAAAGGATGATGAGGTCGCTTTTTTCAAGCGCCTCAGCGATGCCGGCGGTCGTCGAGGCGAGGTCATCGGGGAGGTGGGCGAGGGTGATTTCGGCAGGGCCCCATTCCTCGACAGCCGCTTTGAGAGTGAGCCCATTCGACTGCCGGAGCTGATGGGGCAGGGGAGTTTCCTCTGGCGGCACAAGCTCATCACCGGTGCCAAGAATCGTGATGCGCGGGAGGCGGGTCACACTCAGCGAGCACACGCCGACCGAGGCCGCTAGGCCCAGCTGCGCGGGTCCGATGCGAGTCCCAGCCGGGACGAGTAAGTCCCCGGCAATGGCATCTGATCCCTTACGGTGGATGAATTTTCCGGGCGTGGCTTTGCCACTAAAACAAGCGTGGGTGGCAGTGATCTCGACCTCCTCGTAGGGCAGCACGGTGTCACAATCAGGCGGCAGCGAGGCCCCGGTCATGATCTGCCAGCAAGCTCCTGGGGGCAGGGGACCGGGCTCGGGATCGCCCGCGGCATGAAGACCGTGGAGGCGAAGTTCTACAGCATCACCTTTTAAAAAAGCGATACCATCCATCGTGACGCGGTCGAAGGGAGGGAAGGGTCGGTCGGCAAGAATCGGTTCCTGTAGCACGCGCCCGCGTGATTGGAGCATCGGCACATCTTCGCAGGGGAGCCGCGCGACCGCACCATGGATGAAAGCCTCCGCTTCGGATGGAGTAGTGAGATTCATGTCACGAAGATGCACTGGCATCCAGCGATTGAAAAGGTAGCTTAAAGACATTGAAATTTCTCCTCCTCAGCTTATTTCTCGCGTCCTCGCTCCTGGCTGGCACCCAGATTCGAGTCGCCACCTTTAACACCTCGCTCGCACTCAACTCGAAAGGTCAGCTAGCATCCGCACTTCGGAACGGCACGAACCTAAGAGCCCGGCCAGTGGCTGAGATCATCCAGCTAATCGAGCCGGATATTCTTGCTCTTAATGAGTTCGACTACGATGCCGGCCCGACCGCACTCACCCGGTTCCATAATAACTACCTCGCAGTAAGCCAGAATGGGCGGCCCGCCCAGACCTATCCCTACCGCTACACCGCGCCCTCAAACACCGGGATTCCCTCGGGCTTCGATCTCGATAATAATGGGAGCGTCGACACCACCCCCGGGGACATCACCTACGGAAATGATTCCTATGGCTTCGGCGAGTTCGAGGGCAAATATGGCATGGCGATCCTCTCAAAATATCCTCTCGATACCGCCGCGATCCGCACCTTCCAACTCTTTAAATGGGACGCGATGCCCGGCAATGTCATTCCCGCAGACTATTATTCTCCTGCTGAAAAAGCGGCCATCCGCCTCTCATCAAAGTCGCACTGGGACGTCCCCATCATCATCGAGGGCCAGCGCCTCCACTTCCTAGTAAGTCATCCCACCCCTCCAGTCTTCGATGAAATGGAAGATAGAAACGGACGGCGGAATCACGATGAAATCCGCCTCTGGGCTGACTACCTCACCGATGCCTCCCCGGCTTACCTCATTGATGATAAGGGCGTTGTCGGAGGGATCCCGGGGGAGCGCTTCGTCATCGCGGGAGATCAAAATGCTGACCCTATCGAAGGCGATAGTTTTCAAAATGCCATCAACCAGCTTCTCCTCCACCCACTCGTCGACGCCTCGGTCACGCCCGAGCGCACGGGTGCTTCCAGCGGCGCAGCCCGCTTCCACACCGCCACCTTCGACCTCCGCGCCGACTACGTCCTCCCCTCAAAGGAAGGTTTCAGTAATCTGGGAGGCGCGGTCTTCTGGCCCACCGGGAGCGACCCTGGAGCGAATCTTCTCAGCGCTTCCGATCACCGACCGGTCTACATGGATCTTGAGCTGGAACCTTTTCCAAATGAAGTCGTGCGAGACTTGGGAATCATCGTGAGCAACGGAGATGCCACCCTGCGATGGCAAGGAATCACGGGAAAAACTACGGTATCGAAGCGAGCGACGATCTTCTAGATTGGAGCGAACTTACCGCCCCAATCTCCCAAGCAAATGGCAACTGGACCGCGACGCTTCCATCCACCCTCGCAAGGCGCTTCCTAAGAATTACCGCTGAATAAAAATGGGAACCGAAATGCGCGCCCCTCCCCTTAAGAATGTGACGCAATCGTCACGGAGAGGGTCGAAAGAATTGGCTTACGATATGCTTATCTATCGCCCCAAGCACCAAAACCCCCTTACTAAAATGTGCGAAGAATTATTTGAAGAACCAGTTTCCGAACCACCACAGTGGAGCCGCGAGGCCCTCGAGCACCTATCTGCAGATCTCCACCGCAGTAAGGCAGAAATGAGTGCCCTCTTAGCAGAAGAAGCTAATCGTCCAGCCTTTGATCCCCTCAAGGTCAGAGACATGATTCGCGAGTTTAGCGACGATGGCCATAGCCCCTCCGCTCTCCTCCTTGGACAGATCGAATCCGCCTCCTTTCAGCACTTCGTGAGCCGCGGATTCGGCGAGGAATCTGGCAGTAACCTAAAAGGAAAGTTCTTCATGGGCCTCCTCATCTTAGAAGATCCCTGCCCGACCCGGCTCGAGATAATCGAGGACGATGATGGCGGAGATCACGATGGCCACACCCCGCAAACCCCGCATATCGCGGCCTGACTTGATCAGCGTCACATGCTAGGCTACTCTCAGCACCAGCATGAGAGTTCCCCTACTGACTGCCATCATCGGCAGCGCCATCATTGCCGCCTGCTCCACCGCACCCCGGTGGGTTGGGCGTGATCCCGTCGTCGCGGATCTACCAGTTTCGCGCAACCCCCTTTACGCAAAGGCGAACGTGATCGAAATCTCCCAAGTCGATTCCTCCATCGCGATCGACCTCCGCTACACCCGCGAATCCACCATCCTAAAAGGCCCCCTCTACGAGATGGGAATGCCCGCTCTCGCTCGACCCGAGACCGCAGTGCGCCTCCGCCGGGCGAATGAGATCGTGAAACTATCGGGATACCGGCTTAAGGTTTGGGATGCCTATCGGCCACCCGCTGCCCAGAAGAAACTCTGGTTTGCCAGCGGCGAGGATGATCGCTTTGTCGCCAACCCCTTCTCGAAACCCTCCCAACATTCCTGCGGCACCGCCGTTGATGTCACCCTCGTCACCGCCGCTGGGAAAGAAGTTGAAATGCCAACTGGATTTGATGTCTTCACCCCTCAAGCCGCCGCCGCCTACCAGCACCCCGATCCAGAAGTGATGGAGCGCAAGAAGCTCCTTCAGCGCGCGATGTATCAAGCTGGATTCTTCCCCCTCCCGAACGAGTGGTGGCACTTTACCGATAAAAATTTCCGCAAATACCCCGACACCATCCCCCTTAAATCACTTCGTCCATGAAAATCTCCCCCCGTTTTCTCAGCCTCCTCACCGCCCTTCTCGCCTCCAGCGCCCCCGCGCAAATCACCCCTCACATCAGCACCTATCTCGGCGATGGTGAGCGGAATTTCTATGGAAACGTAGCCCCATCATCGCTCAAGGTGAAGTGGAAGACCCATCTCGGAAGCGGTAAGACCGAGTTCGGCCGCGGCGATATCCGCACCTGGAAGGGCGCCGGCTGGACCGGCCAACCCCTCGTCATCGAGGAAAATGGCGAGCTCTACCTCATCCAAGGAACCCTCTCCCACCACGTCAAAAAAATCCGCGCCCGCGATGGTAAAGTCATCTGGTCCACCAGCGTCGGCGATGTCATCAAAGGCACCCCCACCTTTACCGACACCGGCAGCGGAAATGCCGAAGAGCGCCACGTCCTCATCGTCGGGAGTCGGGCCGGCTTCGGACAAAGTTTCCTCAATGGCACCGCCCACTCACTCCACGGAATTTCCTTCACCACCGGTAAAAAACTCTGGCGTCATAACTCACGCCGCACCGCCTCGAACAGCCGTGACTGCGATGCCTCCGCACTCATCATCGGGAACAAAGCCTGCGTCCCGCTCGAGAATGGCTACTTCACCATATTCTCCCCCCGCGCGAAGGACGCACGCCCCATCGATGGCTTCCCAGCCCCTAAGATTTTTAAACAATACCTCCTCTATCGTGAAGCAGATCGGCAGCTCTATCGGAACGAGCTTTGCTGCGAATCCTCTCCTACCCTCTATGGGGGTCGGGCCTACGTCGCCGCCGGAGTCGGGCGTCTCTACACCTGTGGAGTTGGCCTCTTCGGCGGAGCCCGCTGGGGACTCGATATCGGCGGAGACCTCAACGGCTCCATGCCCCTCACCAATGACAAGCACCTCCTCGTCGGCATCGAAAAAGAGTTCATCCCCGGCCAAGGCGGCGTCATGAAAGTCAAGCCGGGCGGGGGAGTGAAATGGTTCTACCCCACCCCTAATAAAAAGTTCTACACTTGGAGTGGCGGCCTCGTAGGCTCCCCATCGGTCAATCACCGCAGCGCCTCGAACCTCTCGAAAAATCTTGCCTGCTTTGTCGATGTCGGAGCTCGCCTCACCTTGATTGACCACCAGAAAACCCAGCCCGGCGTCACCGTCCTCGGGCCTCGTCTCAAGAAATCATTCCCCGTCCCGCTCGTCCTCGACCAAGTCAAGCTCCCCACCGGCTCCATCTCCACCCCGCTCTTCGTCGGGAATAAGATTGTCGTCGGATACGACAATGGCATGGACATCTACCAAGTCACCCCCGCCAACAAGCTTCAGCGCATCGCGAGACTTGCCGGACCCATGTTCGACGCCACCCCCATCGTCTGGAATAAGCGCATCTATGCCGGGTCAAAGGACGGCTACCTCTACTGCCTCGGAGACTAAGTCGGAGCGCGCTATTTTCCCCCAGTCTCGGGGAAGGCCCACTGCAGCATGGGCCGCCGCACCCCCTCCCGCTCAAACTCGGACCAGATGCGAAAGAAGCCCGCGGCCGTTCTCTCATACCTCAGGTCTCGCCCCTCCGGATCAGTGAGATCTTGCGTGGAAAAGGTGAAGTTCATCTCATCTAAGCTTGCCGGGTAGCGCCGCTTCTTTAAGCGATATCTCTCAAGCTCGATCGCGATTCGAGCCAGCCGCCCACGAGTCGCTTGCCGCTGCACCGAAACCAGCGAGTCCACTCCCGAACCCCGGATCCCGCGAACCCAAAGCAGGGGATGGAAGCGACTCTTCTCAAAAGCATTCAGATCGCCTGTCACCACCCTCCCTTCCCCCGGGCGATCCCATCCTTCCCTACCCTCCAGCAAGTAGAGCACGCCATTAAGCATCGTGGCCTTGCGCCAGTTCTGCCATCCAGCAGGCCCTTGAAAACTCGTCCAATTACGGAGCCGCTCATCGAGCGTTTCGAGGTCCAGATCCTTCCAACTCACTCCGGGATCTTCCAGAAGCTCAACGTTTCGCTCCTCTGCTCCTTCAACAAAAGACTCCGTAATCGCGGCCTCGTATCTCAAAGCCTTCTCAAGACCCTCGTAGTCAGGACCAGCCTGGACGAGAGCGGCCAATCGGTCGAGATCGCCACGGTCCCATCGGTGAAGCCGGATGCCCTCCCAAATAATCTCATCCCTAACGCGGTCGATCGAATGCGAGATCAGAAGATTGATCAGCGCGGGTTCGCAAGAGTTCTCCCTCAGCCGCGCCAGCACCTCGCAAGCCCACCCCGCCTTCTCCGAATCTCCCCTGCGCAGCGAAATCCGCGCAAACTCCCCGAAAGCATTCGTCATCCCCTTGAGCCGGAAAATGGTTCCGAAATCGATCAAACCATCGGACTCAGACCAGAGATCTTGTTGTGGTTTTTTCAGCACCACCTTTCCCAGCCTTTCAAGTCGCTCCGCGATCGGCTGATAGATCTTTCCTAGCCTCCGAACCGCCTTCTTCTCACCCACCCCCTCCTCGAAATACTGACTGTAGCGAAAAGATTTCCCCCGCGCCAGCGACCCGCTATTAATCCCCCTCGTCTTAACCCCCTCAAGCTCCATATCGGCCACGCGAGCCAGCGGGGGATCGATCTGGCCCTCCCACTCTGCCAGAAAAATACCATCCTCCATAAGGCTCCCACCTTCAGGGACGGCCTTCCCCGGATCGTCCCCCAGATCGAGACTCACCTGCATCCGGGCAGCTCGTTCCTTCGCCCTCCGCCATTCACTTCCACCGCGCCAGTTCTCAAATCCCCAAATCCCAAAAAAGAGCACCGTGAGAATAAGCCCGAACCAAATCACGCGTCTCAGAAAATTCCACACCCTGAAACCCTGAGGTCCGATCGAGCCAATCGCCATGAGAAAATGACGACCTAGCCCCGCCTTTACCCACAGAAACCCGTCCTTTCAGCCAGCGATTCCCTTTGCCACCTCGCCCCCGCGCAGTCCAGACTCCCCGGAACTCACCTCCCATGCTCAGAATCCTCGCCGCGCTCCTGCTCCCGCTCACCTCCCTCGCTGAAAAGACACCAGTCGAAGTCACCGTCCACCTTGATACCATTCACGAAGTCGGAGGAATCTCCGAGTTCGATCGCAAGAAATTCATCACCATTCACTCGAATCATACCGAGAACGATTGGCAGGGGATCGAGGATAAGAAAAAATACCTCATCCACGAACTCGACACCTACTTCGGGCGCGAGACCGGAGCGATCTCCCACCAACTTAGCCTCCTCCGTGAGGATCCGGCCAACCCCGGGCACGTCGAGTTCGCCGACATGAAGCGACGCTCGGACTACGAGCGCAATAAATACAGCAAGCGCAGCGACCTCCACGGCTACGAGAAATTCAATGACCTCATCGTCGCAGCCCAAGTGAAACCCTTCTGGCCCGGCTCAGGAAAAATCAAACCAGAGGATGGCACCCCACCCTGGTCTCTCGCCAACCCCGAAGCCACCGCACAATACATGGTCTACTGGCTGAACATGTATACCGGTGGCGATGGCCCCTCGCGCCCGCCCTACCTCGAGATCATGAACGAGCCCCTCTACGAGCTCGCCGTCTCCCACCCCGGGGTCACCCCACAACAAGTCTTCGACTACCATCGAGACGTCGCCACCAACATCCGCGCCCTGAACAAAGAAGTCCTCATCGGTGGCTACACCACCGCCTTTCCCGATCTTGATAAAGACGACTTCCAGCGCTGGCACCAGCGGTGGAAAGCCTTCATCGACACCGCCGGAGCCGAGATGGACTTCTACTCCATCCACCTCTACGACTTCCCCGGGATTCATCACGGAAAAAAACAATACCGCAAGGGCTGTAACCTCGAGGCCACCTTCGACCTCATCGAATCCTACTCCCACCTCAAGATTGGAAAAACAAAACCCTTCATCATCTCCGAATACGGGTCCCAGCTTCACGACTGGTTTGACCAACCCTGGTCCCCCTACCGCGACTGGCTCTGCCTGAAAGCGATCAACTCCATGCTCATGCAGTTCGCCGCCCGGCCCGACCGCATTTTAAAAACGATCCCCTTCATCACCGTCAAAGCCGAATGGGGGCATGACTACACCGGCCACGATCACCCCTACCCATGGCGACTCCTCCGGCGCGCGAACGAACCTCAAGAAAACACCGGCGAATGGGTCTTCACCGATCAGGTCAAGTTCTACCAACTCTGGGCCGGCGTCCAAGGCACCCGCCGACTCACCGACTCGAGTGACCCTAACCTCCTCGTTCATTCCTTCCTCAAAGACGACCAGCTCACCGTCGTCTTGAATAATCTCACCCTCGACCCGAAGGAAGTCACCCTGAAACTTCCCGACATCCCCATCGAAAAAATCGTCTCGAAACACCTCTACCTGCACCAAGATAAACCCCGCCTCGATTGGCTCGAACTTCCCGGAACCACCACCCGCTTCGTGCTCGGCTCCGAGGCGACCCAAGTGCTCCACTTTAAGCTCGAGAATTTCCGCGCCGCCTCTTCCATCGCTCGAGAAGAAAAAAACTATGGCGACGCCTGCGTCACCCCAATCAAAGCTGGCGAAACCCTAAGCTATAAAATCCCCGCGCAAAAGATCGCCAAAGGACGCGCCACCCTCCGCCTCGGGACGGGCCGGGACCACGGCCTCTCCCTCCAGCCCTCCCTTCTTATTAATGGGAAAAAAATCGACGTCCCGCCCCCATCGCTCACCGCAAAAGGCCAAGCGCAGACGGACCGCGCAAACTTCTTCGGCGTCCTCGAGATCCCCCTGCCCATCACTGACCTGAAAGAGGAGAACATCATCCGCGTCACCTTCCCCGATACCGGCGGCCACCTCTCGAGCCTCACCCTCCAGACGCTCGCCATCGACTAGCGCATAATCGCGCGCCCCTTCTCCTCATTCCGGGGATCCTCTCCGCCGAGCCCATCATCTCAGAAGTGACGCTCACCCCGACGCAGGTCATCCTCGAGTTTTCTGACAGCGGTCCTGCCACGGCATTCTAAGTCATCCCGATACGAGCCTGCTCTTCAAGCAGGCAAGTTCAGGTCGAAGGTGTCCAGAGTGGGTGGTGGCTGACAGGGATTCATCCGCGACGTCATAAAGATTCATGTTTTGCATGAAATAGAGACAGATCTTTCCGTGGAATAGATGTTCTAGGATTCAGATGCGCCCTTTTCTGCATCGAACTCCTCATCCATTTGCCATTTACTCACCTCCCGCCCTGAGATCAAGATGGTCCCTTTCCCCGAGAGAAATTCTCTCTCAGATCTGCAGCTAACCTCGTTTTCTCGCAATTTTCGCGTAGTTTACTCGTAATATGTGCGTAGTTTTCTCGTATTCCTGGGAAAATCCCGTAGAAATACTGCAGTTCGCTCTTTCTCCCACGGCTTCCCAATGTTTCAGCCCAACTTCCAGATCACGGCTAAAACCGCGCAATCCCTCATGGATATCGAGGTCTCCCGCCAGGCGGTTTCCTCGCTTCCGGTCACCGCGCAGCTCCTCACCTCACTCCGGGAATCGGCCCGCTTAAACTCCACCCACTACTCGACCCAGATCGAGGGGAACCGTCTCACCGAAGCCGAAGTCGCAGTCGTCGCAAAAGGCGGCACCATCCCCAATCGAAAACGAGACGAAGCAGAGGTCAAAAATTACTTTCTCGCCCTCGACTACCTCGATCAACTCATCGCCGACTCCTCGCTCCAGCTTACGACCGAAAGCGTCATGACTATTCATGGCTGCGTTCTCCACGGAAAAGAGAAACCCACTCCCTACCGCGACGGCCAAAACGCCATCTACGAAAGCGGCTCCAGAAATCTCATCTACATGCCTCCGGAGTGGCGCGACGTCCCGCAGCTCATGGAAGAATTGCTGAGCTGGGTGAATGAGCAACTCACCATGGGGGAACTTCCGGCCCCCGTCATTGCCGGGATCGCCCATTACCAATTCGCCACCATCCACCCCTACTACGATGGCAACGGACGGACCGCCCGACTCCTCACAAATCTCATCCTCCACCTCTCCGGTTACGGGCTCAAAGGAATCTACTCCCTCGAGGAATACTACGCCCGGAATCTCCAAGGCTACTACCAAGCCATCAGCGTCGGAGAATCCCACAACTACTACGAGAGCCGCCGATCTGAGGCCGACATCAGCCAATGGGTCGAATACTTCTGCCAAGGAATGGCCGACTCCTTCGCCTCCGTCCGCGGTCAGGCCGAAAAGCTCAAGTCTCGCCCTGATCAAAGCATGCTCCTCCGTGAGCTTGATCCCCGACAGAAGCGCATCCTCGCCGCCTTCCGAGAAAGCCGCTTCCTCAGCACAAAAGAAATCGCAGATCACCTCGGAGTCTCCCCCAGCACCGCCCTCAATCTCGGCAACTCATGGAGCGCCTCCGGCTTCCTCCAAAAATCAGGCCAAGGAAAAAGCCGCCGCTACGAACTCGCGCCGCAATGGACCGAGTTGCTCTAAAACAGGGCTCCGGGAAAAAGGAGCCCCTCCCAGAAATTCCCACCACTCAGGGAAAATCCGGATCCAATCTGTGCCCAATCAAAACGAGGCCACAGGTCAGGAAAAATCGCCGCTGTTTTACAAAATCTGCCGGCGGTTTCAACTCGGAAGTGCGTAGGTCAGTTGCTGAAGAAGATCTCATTGGGAGTTTTTGTGTCGAGGCATTTTCTTGGGCGTCGATTGAGTTTTGATTCAACTTCCGCAATCTGATCG
>Ga0114957_1000294_pt1 | contig 69018 bp, 57 predicted proteins | sample BantaG_FD_87175 | JGI IMG/M metagenome (GOLD analysis project Ga0114957, IMG submission 87175) | Marine algal microbial communities from Bantry Bay, Ireland - BantryBay_4 metaG | ecosystem: Host-associated > Algae > Red algae > Unclassified | place: Bantry Bay, Ireland | collected 2014-11-21 | reverse complement strand
TAAATTCTACAGGAATAAATTGGTGATTCAAATCTTGTCTCCCTGCTCGTTCTTGTTTATACTTACTCAACCAGTATTGAAAATTGTATACTTTGATCCCATGAGTTTCGCAAAACTTTGTCTGGGATACATCGCCTGATAGGAATTGCTTTACTAGCGGAAACATCTTCGCTTGCTTATGCCGTTTACTCATCTTATTTTTGGGCTAAGGTAGCGCAACTTGATTGCCTAGGCAATATGTGCTTAGTAGTGCGCTTACCTATTCCCGAACTAGCACCTGTGACAATAGCTGTTTGATTTAGAAGTCTTTTATTTGGTTTTTGATACATATTATTTTGGGTTTCATTTTTTCATAATCTGAATAATAGGACTTGGTAATGATATGCATCTCTAAACAGGAATGCCTAAAACTTTTATATGAACTAGCTCTAGCTAATACCACAAAAGTGATTTTTTCTTTAAAGAAAACTATATAGTTTGTAGAATTTTTAGTGTAACAATTAACTTGCAAAGGAAGATTGGCAAGGAATTATGTTTTAAAAGTACGCTTTTTTAAAATACTAATATTCCTCAAAGTTTATTTATAAAAGTGGTGGCAGTCTAATTTAGACATTAGACTTCTAATATTAAAGTAATAATTTAAGATGATGATCTTATATGACTTACAAATTATTTGAATTTATATAGTATCTATCCTACAGGACTAAATCCAACCGCATGTAACTTATTTGTCAGCTATCCCAGTTTGAGTAGACACTAGATTTTTTTTTGATTTAGCTTTTGCCAAGACATTCCAAATCATTCCAGATACGATCAATACCATTCCCAATAAGGACAAAGTGGAATACGCCTCTCCAAAAAAGATAAAGCCCATCACGATGGCATATACTATTTCCATATACTTAAAAGGTGCTAGGACAGTTGTCTCTGCTAATGAAAACGCCTTTGTCATAAAGAGTTGTCCAATCAATCCAAAAATGCCAATCCAAAAAACAGACACCCATTCATTCCCTACAGGCATTCTCCAATAAGGAATGAAAAGTAAACTCACGAGTATTGAGATTGTCATAAAGTAGATGATAATCGTCATGTAATGTTCTCTTGTTGCCAAATACCGAATCAGTACAAATACAATTCCCAGAAAAAAAGCAGAGGTCAATGCAAGAGAAAGACCAAAATAACCAACTCTAAAATCGAAGCCTTTGATAACAACAACGCCACTAAATGCAACGACAAAACTCAACCATTGAGATGCGACTACTTTTTCTTTCAAAAAATAGAAAGCGAGTAAGGCTCCAAAAATCGGTCCGACATATCTTATTGAAATAGCTGAAGCGAGTGGCAAGACCTGCATAGCATAAAAGAATGTGGACAAAGAGATTAAGCCAGTAACAGCTCGCAGCATCAGAAGCATTGGGTTTTCACCTTTAAGAGGAATCCGCTTGGCTAGCATGTATGGCAACAGTAATACGAATGTGCCACTCGCTCTAAAGAAGACGACTTGCATAAAGTGAAGGTCACTTAGGGCTTTGGCCATCACATTCATAATAGCAAATGAAAATGTCGCAACAAGAAGGAAAGCTATTCCACGATTTTGCATCATCAAAGCTACGACTTTCTATTTTCCAAAGGTATGATATTGGAGGAAAGCAGTAAATAGATAACTCAATCATGATGTATCTCCAACTTTAGGAAATCAGGTCTTCGGGCAATCAAAACGGTAAATTTTTTGTTATGATGATCATATGCGAATTCTGCTTTTGATCTTTACGATGTTGTGCATGAAGAGCTACGCTCAGAACAATAGAGCTATTGGAGAATGGACGGACCATTTACCTTATCAGAATGCACGATGGGTGACTCAAAGTGATGATAAAGTCATATTTAATACTGACTTTTCTGTTTTCACTGTTGATAAAGAAGATTTATCTAGACAGACAATCAGCAAACAAGATGGACTAAGTGATATTGGTATCGCTCAGATTGAATATGATCATCACAATGATCAGCTAATCATCGCCTATGAAAATAGTAACATTGATCTATATACAAATGATCGAATAATCAATCTACCCAATATACTGTCTAATCAGACTATTTCTGGTGATCGCACTATATATGATGTTCATGTGATGGATGAAGAAAGTATTTTACTTGCTGTTGGATTTGGTGTTGTAGAGTTACGTTCTCAGAGTGCTGATTTTGGATTTACGACTACAGCTTTGCGTATAAATGCTATTTCCTCAAGAGACAATGTTATGTACGCTGGTACTGATGATGGCTTTTTTGTCTTTGACAGATCATCTGCGGGTTTCGAAGGTGATTTTAATAATTGGGCGTTATTAGGCCCAGAACAAGGACTGCCAGCTGTCTATGAGGTTATCGATGTGACTAACTTTAATGATAGAATTTACGCTATCCTTGATGGAGAGCTTTGGATGGAAAATGATGAGCAACAATTCAGTAAACTATTATCGCCTGATGCTGGATTTAGATTTGCATATATAAGTGCAGAAGGAGCACATCTACTCATCGGTCAACGCAGTAATGACAATACGAGTAATACCATTTTGATTGATGCCTCTGGTTCTATGTCAAGAATTGATGATGGTTGTATCAATAATGTATTATACGGTATGGAAGATGATCGTGGTCGAATATGGTATGCAGATGCTTTCGACTTAATCAGGTTTCACGAAAGTGGAAGTGGTGGATGTCAACAGTTTGCACTTGACTCACCATTCTCAGAAGAAGTCTCGGATATCGAAATAAAGGGCGACGCTATCTATGTGGCATCAGGAGGGGTGAGCGATAATTTCACATTTACCTTTTCTAGGAAAGGCAACTACATTTTTAGAGATAATGACTGGACCAATATAAATCAAAATGAATTCTCAATATTTAGAAATGATGATATTTTAAATTTCTTTCGCATTCAACCTGATCCCATTAGTGATATGGTATACATGGGAACGTATTGGTCTGGACTTGTAGCATTCAATGAAGAAAATCAGGAAATTAAAATTTACAATCAGGAAAACTCCACATTGCAAGGAGCGGTAGGAGATGAACAAAGAGAACGTGTCACGGGATTAATTTTTGATAGTGACAATAATCTTTGGATTGCAAATTTTGGCGCACCAGAACCAATATCTGTACGAACACCAGAAGGCAACTGGCATAGCTTTAATGTCGGAAGCAGTACAAGCCTTTTGAATGTGATCATCGATGATTTTAATAATAAATGGTTTCCTGTTTTTGGAAGTAATGGAGGTGTACTCGTGTTTGACCATGGAGACAGAATCGAAGATCCGACAGACGATGAATTTAGATTCATCAATTTGAATAATAGTGAATTAACTACCAATGATATCAATGATATAGAAGTAGATCAAGATGGGAGTGTTTGGGTTGCTACCGGAGAAGGCCCTGTTATTTTTGATTGTGGTTCTGATCCATTCAGTCAAGATTGTACTGGTCGGCGGATAAGAGTTTTACAAGACAGTATACCCGCTTTTTTATTTGCAGATGAAAGTATCAATACAATTGAAATTGATGGTGCTAATCGCAAATGGTTTGGAACTAGCAATGGCATTTTTGTCCAAAGTGAAAGCGGAGACGAACAAGAATTGAGATTTACCGGTCAGGATAGTCCTTTGTTTGATGACAATATTATCGAGTTGACTTTTGATGGAGCTAGTGGCGATATGTGGGTCGGATCTGATAAAGGACTTCAAGTATATAGAACTAAAACAACGGAGGCACCACGCACACATAGGTCAGACGTTGTCTCTTTTCCTAATCCTGTACCACCAGAATATGATGGACCGATTGGCATTAAAGGATTAGCTAATGATGTAAATGTCAAGATAACAGACATCAATGGCAAGCTCGTTTTTGAGACCAATTCCTTTGGTGGTCAAGCAATCTGGGACGGTCGAGATTTTAGTGGACAGAGAGTGTCTACGGGAGTTTATCTCGTCTTCAGCAGCACGACAGATATATTTGAAGATCCAGATAGTTTTGTGTCAAAAATTATGGTTGTGCGATAGGAATTCCTAGAATAGTATAGATTTCAAGACGAAAATTTCCGCAGAAATGGTTGCAGAAAGAGCTTGAATAAGTAGAACAACTTTATGGAATATTGAGAGGGACAAATCTTCAACATCTATAGCAACACTTGTATAAGTACTTTCAGTTTATGGCTTAGAGGATGATTTTCTTAGCTGAGCAGAGGATGATGTACTCGGTAGAAAAATCCAGGATTTAAACCTTCAAGTGGGAAAACGTGTTCCAAAAAGATAGATAGAAAATGAAAGAAATTTTAGGCAAAAAATTATATGTTTAAAGTAAAAAAGCAAGTAGCTAAGTGGTACAAAATTGCTGATGAATTGAACATGTCAAAGAAGCAGCAAAACTACATGGAGTCGGCTTTTAATCTTTATTAAAACAAGTATTTATTTGTTATTTATTATTTCAAATTTTACTTGATCCCCTTTTTATTTAAAAGATAAGCCTTACTTTTATAAAAACGAAACTCAAATTTTTTAACTACAAAATTTAAACGTATGTCAACTCAAGAAGTCGCTAATAAATTAGTCGAATACTGTAGAACAGGAGATTGGGAAAAAGCAGCGCAAGAACTTTACTCTCCAAATGCAGTGAGTATTGAAATGTCAGGAGCTCAAGGGTTTCCAGAACGAGTAGAAGGTATGGAAGGCATTAAGAAAAAAGGCGAAACGTGGAATTCGATGGTAGAAGAATTTCATGGGGTTGAAGTTAGTGATCCAATTGTAGCTGGAGATCATTTTACATGTTCTATGACAATGGACATCACAATGAAAGGTGCACCTCGAATGAAGAATCCTGAGTTGTGTATGTACAAAGTCAAAGACGGCAAGATTGTCTCAGAACAGTTCTTTTACGAGGTATAGGAAAAGCATTAAACATTTTTATGCCATAACACCCTAGCTTAAGACAATTCGTCTTTAAGGTAGTGTCCAGTATAGCTTTTTTTATTTTTTGCGATTTTCTCTGGAGTGCCAGTGGCTATAATATTGCCACCTTTCGTTCCTCCTTCTGGTCCAACATCAATGATATGATCAGCAACTTTAATGATGTCTAAGTTGTGTTCGATCACGATAATGGTATTGCCTTTATCAGTTAGTCTGTCTAATACATGGATCAAATGTTTGACATCTTCGAAGTGTAATCCAGTCGTTGGTTCATCAAGAATATACATCGTTTGGCCTGTATCTTTTTTGGATAGTTCCTCAGCAAGTTTTACTCGTTGTGCTTCTCCTCCTGATAGGGTTGTCGCTTGTTGATCATGAGTGATGTAGCTTAAGACATATCATAGCATTAGTCACATCACATTTAATAATAGTAATTCCAATAATTAACTTTAGTAAACAGGTATTTGATGAAGCACTATTTGTGTTTTAAATAACCAGTCTATATATACTCATAATCATTTCGTAGCAGACTATTAACTCCCAATTAGATCTCGAATCGAACAGACATTTTTTCACTCAAAAAAAAGAATCAATTGAAAAATTTATCAAAGACGTCCAAACTAATCATACTTCTCTTATTACCATTTTTTGTCTATTCACAGGAATTTTGGCAGTACTCGCTAGTAGAGCAAGAGCATAAAACTGACTACAACTTCCTGAAAGCGCCAAGGCAAAATTTCGAAGTGGAGATGAATCTCACTGACTCCCAGAACTTACCTATAGAGGCGTCAACGCTCCCTGACTCATTTAACGTCCGTACCACTAGCCTTGTAGTGGCCAAACCCTTAAATCTAATGAATGAGCTTGCAAACCACATTGCCTTTGCCGATGGCACAAAGCAATTTACAGCAGGTATTCCTTACAGGGTCTTTGGTGCCAATGCTTATCATCTAGGAGGAAACAACAGCCGCGACCAATCGGATATCATCGCTGCAATGAATAGTGGAGCATCTACCATCGTATTGGATGGCGGAATTTGGAATATCGGCACCCATTTCACGATTGACGAGAACCATACCTTATTTATTGGCGAAGATGCGACTGTGAATGTCGCCCAGGGTGTAGTCATGAGTGTTGCCCATATTCATGCTGGAAATCATCAAGTCTTTACAGGATCTGGTAAGGTTGTTGGAATCCTTGATGAGGTCAACCCAGCTTGGTTCGGGGCGGTTCCTAACGACGGTTTGGATGACCATATCCCTCTTCGAAAAGCTGTAGATGCGGGCCGTTCTGTCAAAATGGGTGGAGGTACATTCCATCTATCTTCGCATATTCTAATAACTGAGAACGGGACACATCTTTCGGGAAAGGGTAAAAACTTTACGACCTTGAAGTTTCTTAACAATCGGAATGATTCATTTGAAGGGACACCGGAGTATGACACAGAAACGGCATACGGAGTTACTGGTGGGATTGTCCGAGATGTGATTGTCTCCGACTTTACCATCGATTGCAGCTTCGACAGCCAACCGGCAACGAATGGTATCGTAAAAGCCACGACCTCAGGAATTATTCTGAGTGGCACTGGTAATATCGTACGAAATGTCCGCGTAATAAACTACGGGGCGGGTGCCTCAGGTCATGAGGCTTTTCTCATCAACAACACCTATAGAGAATTTAGCTCAGATTTCCCAACAAAGTTTAAGCAGAGCCTCTGTATCATCGAGCAATGTGAAGTCGTCGGCATCGGAGATGTCACTAGGATGCCTAGCACAGCACTTATCACTTGCTTTATCGGGACAGACAACAACGTAGCCAGCGATGGCCCTTTATCTATTCGACTGGGGGAGCACACAGTGATTCGAGATTGTTCAGTCACAGGGATCGAATTGGACGCGTCAGATGATGTCAGCGTGCACTGCTTTTCTGGTTCGCGTATCGAACGATGCACTGCCTCCGTAACAGGAGATGGCACAACTCACGGATTATACACCGACACAGGAGACAAGGGTAATATACTGTGGCGGGATAACCGTCTTTACGGCGTACGCATTGGTATGCAGATTTCTTTCAATCCAGAGGATCCAGTTCGTGCGAAAACAGTAGAAATCATTGGCAACTTTGTCGATCAACTCCATAGTCTCTCGATTAACGATAACCAGACAGGACTGTTCATAGAACATCCCCTTAGCTGTGGCGGAACGCCATTGTTTGAACATATGATTATCCGTGACAACCACTTCCGGGCTCGTGGTGTTCGAAACACAGGCATTCGCTTCCAAAACTCTCCGGATTGCCTGGGAACCATCGAGGTATCTGACAATTTGTTCGACTATGATGAATTCGACAATGGATTACTCACAGGCAATCCTAACGAAAATGCCTATGTCCTCCAAGTCTCTGATATGGGATACCGTAACAATATCACTCTATGGCACAATAACCGCTACCTCAATGGAGAGGCAGCTGTGAGTGCGTACACATCTCTCTTTGTCGATCGAGAGGTCCTCCAGGATCACTTGCTGCAATCCGACCCTTACGCCTCTCCTGAGATTGAGTTACCTCAGCAACTCGTTGAACTGGGTAGTTTGTTGGCTGCCCCTGATCCAAATCGGCCACCGGCGAGATATGAAAACACACAGAACTTAAATATAGCTTGTGTCGCTATACCTGATGAGTCAATTCCATATTGGCAAATCACAGCTCCTTATCAAAATGCCTCAAAGCTCATGCTTCGAATTGTCACCACTGTCCATTATGCAGATCCATCGGGAACTGCAGAATTCAATGTGAGTTTGCGGCGATACAACCCTGATATTGTAGGCCTTAACGATGCACTAAGCTATACTCGTCCAAATACTGGCCTGTATTCTTATGTTCACACCCAAAGCTCAATACACAATTGGGGTACTCAAGAATTTAATATTGAAATTGCAGACAGCGGTGTCGCTGATGCTTCCAGTATCTACTCGCTTAGTATTCTCCGCATTAATAATCCAAATGACACACTGCAAAGCGATCTTCGAATTCTTCAGATGGAGTATTGGTGGGAGTAATTATTTTATTCATTTTACAAAATTGCTTTTTTAAATTTTGCAGTTGGAATAGAGTCTGGCTAAGCCAATTCATCTTTTAGGTAATAACCAGTATAGCTTTTTTTATTTTTTGCAATTTTTTCTGGAGTGCCTGTGGCTATTATTTTGCCACCTTTTGTTCCACCTTCTGGTCCAATATCAATGATATGGTCAGCAACTTTAATGATGTCTAAGTTGTGTTCGATCACGATAATGGTGTTGCCCTTATCAGTTAATCTGTCTAATACATGAATCAAATGTTTGACATCTTCAAAGTGCAATCCAGTCGTCGGTTCATCCAGGATATACAGCGTTTGGCCTGTATCTTTTTTAGATAATTCTTCGGCTAGTTTTACTCGTTGGGCTTCTCCACCAGATAAGGTTGTCGCTTGTTGTCCAAGTGTGATGTATCCTAGTCCCACATCATTTAAGGTTTTCAGTTTTCGATAAATCGAAGGGATTGCATTAAAGAAATCTACTCCTTCTTGTACGGTCAACTCTAGAACATCAGATATTGATTTACCCTTAAATAATATTTCTAGTGTCTCTCTATTGTAACGTTTCCCAAGGCAGGTTTCACATTCGACATACACATCTGGCAGAAAGTTCATTTCGATGACGCGTTGTCCGCCTCCTTGACAAGTCTCGCAACGACCACCTTTGACATTAAAAGAGAAACGTCCCATTTTATAGCCGCGAATTTTGGACTCAGGGATATCTGTAAATAATTTTCGGATCGGCGTAAACATGCCAGTGTAAGTAGCAGGATTTGAACGTGGTGTTCTTCCAATTGCCGATTGGTCTATTTCGATGACTTTATCGATGTGATCCAAGCCTTTGATTGATTTATACGGCAGTGGTTTGCGAACGCTTTTATAAAAATGTTGACGAAGGATAGGGTAGAGTGTCTGATTGATCAAAGAAGATTTTCCGCTTCCAGATACGCCAGTAACACAAGTAAATTTAGCTAGTGGGATTTTAAGATCAACATTTTTCAAATTATGACCTGTTGCTCCTTTTAGTATTAATGACTTACCGTTTCCTTTTCTTCGCTTTTTAGGAATTTCAATTCTCAATTTATTTCCCAAATAGGAAGCGGTTAATCCTTTTGTTTTTTTAAATGAAGAAGGTTTTCCAGCATTCACCAATTCGCCTCCATGTTTGCCTGCACCTGGGCCAAGATCAATCAAATGGTCGGATGCCAACATAATGTCTTTATCGTGTTCGACCACAATAACCGTATTGCCGATTTTAGATAAATTGATGAGTGATTGTATTAATTTATGGTTGTCTCTTTGATGTAGCCCGATACTTGGTTCGTCCATGATGTAGGTGATGCCAGTCAATTGCGAACCAATTTGTGTGGCAAGTCTTGTGCGTTGAGCTTCACCACCTGATAAGGTTCTTGATGGTCTATTGAGGCTTAGGTAATCCAAACCAACTTCTAGGAGAAACTCCAAGCGTAAGCGTATTTCTTTCAACACTTCTGTGCCTATGGTCGCTTTCTTTTTTGTCATACGCTTTTCCAATCCTTCCAACCAGTCGTACAATTTGTCAAGGTCCATTTGTGCCAATTCACCAATGTGCGCATCATCAATTTTAAAATGTAATGACTCTTGTCTCAATCGATAGCCATCACAAGTAGGGCAAGTCACGACTGTCATAAATTCTTCTGCCCATCGTCTTATTCGATCCGAAGATGAATGTCTATACCAGTGAGACAACATATTAATGATACCTGATTCCGCAAGGTCATACACATAGTCATGCTTCGCAAATTTACTCGCAGACGAGACACTTTCTGCTCCACCATAAAGGATTTGTTCTAATGCTTTTTTAGGTATTTTTTTAATAGGTGTCGAGAAGGTAAATTTATATTTTTTAGCAATCGCCCTTAATTGTTTGAAGGTGTGATTGTCTCTTACTTCACCAAATGGAGCGATACCAACATCATTAATATTTTTAGAGTCATCGGGAATGACTTTTGTCATATCCACGTCATGAGATTTTCCAAGCCCTTTGCACTTTGGACAAGTCCCATACGGAGAATTGAATGAAAAACTATTAGGTGATGGTATTTCGTAAGAGATACCTGTATCTGGGCACATCAGTTTTTTGCTGAAGGGGTACACCTTGTCTTTTTCGACATCGATGACCATCATCAATTCATTACCCAAAGACATTGCCGTATCGACTGAAGCGACCAAGCGCTCTCGTTTGTCAGGATCAATTTTAATTCTATCAACAACCACCTCTATGTCGTGGACTTTGTATCTGTCTACCTTCAAGCCAGGCCTTAAATCCATGATTTCTCCATCGACGCGGACCTTGGTGTATCCTTTTTTACGTGTTTGTTCAAATAGCTCTCGGTAGTGACCTTTTCTTGATCGAACAAGCGGCGCGAGGATAATGATCTTTTTCTTTTTGAATGTTTTAAGTAAGTGTTCTAATAATTGCTCTTCGGTAAATTTTACCATCTTTTTACCTGTTGCCAAACTATAGGCGTCACTCGCTCTAGCAAAAAGCAATCGGAGAAAATCATACAATTCTGTCGTGGTACCTACAGTAGATCTAGGGTTCCAACCGGTTGTCTTTTGCTCTATGGAGATGACGGGACTTAGGCCTGTAATCTGCTCGACCTCAGGACGATCCATTTTGCCGAGAAACTGTCTAGCATAAGCGGAAAATGTTTCAACGTAGCGACGCTGGCCTTCAGCATAGATGGTATCAAAGGCCAAAGAAGATTTACCACTACCACTAATTCCTGTGATGACAACAAGTTTGTCTCTAGGTATTTTGAGCGAAACATCTTTGAGATTATTCTCTTTGGCACCGATTACCTCTATGTACTCCTGAGCTGTTTTTGGCATGTGCAAATATGAAGAAAAGTTGACATCTATTGTACATACTTACAGGTATATCTAACCACATTTGAATTCAAAGCTACACCCTGGGGTAAATATTAAAAGTGGTATTCCCTCAGATTACTATAAGTAGCTACAAATTAGTTACTTGGTATTACATTACAAAAGTTCATTTGGCAGGAATATCTTGCAAGCTCCAGATTAAACTTCTTTTTAGAAACTGACAAAAAACTAATATAATTTTAGAATAAATAATGAAGCAGCCTTATTTTAGGACACAGACAATCTTTACTAATACGAGAAGTAAGTCATCATGATTTCAACAGACGATTACAAACTAGATAAAATGCGTCCTGCAGAATTAGATGCGCTTTGGCATTCGATAAAGCATGTGTATGATGATCATTTTAGCGCCGTATTTGAAGGAGATTACTTAACTAAAAAAACTGAAGATGTTTACTTTGGTAGGTTAAAGGTGATGCGTGATAATGAGGAAGCCGTAGGAATTATGATACTTTTTGGACATAAAAAAAATTTAGAAGGCAAAACAATCATACAATAAATATACTTTCGTTACTTTAATTCATATATGGTGACTATTAATAGTATTGGTATTCTTCTTTTTAATGATGTAGAATTACTGGATTTTGCAGGACCCTTAGAAGTATTTACTTCAGCTAATTATTTAAGGGATAATAAACTCTTAAATATAGAAACTGTGGGTGTTCAGAAAGAAATTATTGTTTCTAAGTCTTCACTTTCTGTTCAAACACATAGCATTTTGGGAGAGAAAAACTATGATCTCTTATTAATTCCGGGAGGGATGGGGACAAGGGCATTGATTAAAGACGAAGCCTTATTAAAAAGAATTCAACTTTGTATTGAAGGGTCGACATTGACAGCGTCAGTGTGTACAGGAGCGTTGATTTTGGCTCAACTTGGGTACTTGAAAAACCTTGAAGTGTGTACACATCATTTGGCATTTGATTTGTTGCAATCTATTGATTCGAGCATTTCCATAAATGTAACTGACAAATACATGGATAATGGTAAATACATCACATCAGCTGGGGTAAGTGCTGGAATAGATATGAGCTTTTATTTGTTGCAAAAGTTGTATGGTGAAGAGTTTTCTAAAGAGGTCAGAACATATATTGAGTACTGAATGATGTTCAAGTTTTAAGATCAGATATAGCTTGTACTTAAATGTAAATTTTCACTTTGAACTTGTACTTGCACTTTGATCTTGCACTTGAATTACTTTATCACTTGATCTAATAATTTTTGAACTTTCATTTCAATTGGTTCTGTACTTAATTTTTCTCTATTCAATCTATCAACAATTATTGGGAAGGAGAAAGGAGTGTAAGATGCTGGTTTAGACAAAATAAGTGATTGACTTTGAATGGTTTTAAGAGCTTCTCTCAATCTAGCTTCTTCGAGTTGAAATGTGAGTACTTCATCATAAGTTTGTAAGTACAACAAGTTGTCAGGGTCATATTCTTTGAATACATCAAAAAGCAAAGATGATGATGACTGTAAATGTCTTTCCTTTTTTGCCTGTCCTGGAAAACCTTGAAAAATCAATCCTGATATTTTGGCGATATCTCTAAACTTACGTCTTGCCATCTCTATCGCATTCATACTAGATTGAATATCTTCGAATAAATTTTTGGTATCAAACAGTTCAGCGGTTATCATTTCATCAACATCTATTTTTGTATCAGATAATAATTCAAATCCATAGTCATTCATAGCGATGCTAAAACTTATTGGTTTTTTCTCTGCTATGCGCATCGCTAGTAAAGCAGCTATCCCTTCATGGACAAATCTTCCTTCGAACGGATACATACACAGATGAAATCCTTCTCGTGTTTCAAAATATTCTACTAAAAATTCATCATCTCTAGGTAGTGAGGAGACTGCTCTTTGTTTTTCAAAAAGCGGGCTGAGCACATCAAGTTCTATTTCATCAATGATGCCGTCCGCATAGTTGTACATTTTCCTTCTCAGTAATTTGGCTAACATCGAAGACAGGGGCATACGGCCACCTTGCCAACTTGGTATTCGAGCGTTTTTCTTTTTCGATTTTTTAACATAGGCGGTCATGCCTGTTATGCGTTTCAATTCTAAAGGCCTTCCGGCAAACCAAAATGCTTCACCTGGATTTATTTGAGCAATAAACCATTCTTCAATGGTACCTATCTTTTTACCACTCATGTACTTTAGGGTGATAGAAGTAGTCCCGACGATGGTACCAATCGACATTTTGTGACGTCGAGCAACGTATTTATTAGCGGCTATATATCTGCCTTTGTAAAACACAACACGTTGGTATTCGTCGTAAGCTTCTAAACTGTTGCCGCCAGTGACCATAAAATTCAAACACCATTGCCATTCTTCAGGAGTCATACTCTCAAAGCAAAACGTTTGTTTGACTTCTTCATATATTTCTTGTGGTTCAAAGCCTTCAGAAACTGCGAGTGTCATGAGGTATTGAATCAAAACATCAAATGAGCGGATAAAAGGTAAACGTGGTTCTTGTACACCTTCTGCGATGGCTGTACGTAAGGCAGCACCTTCGACAAGCTCCAGCGAATGAGTCGGGACAAAATGTATTTTACTAATGGCACCTGGTTGATGGCCACTTCTGCCCGCTCTTTGTACGAATCTAGACACGCCTTTGGGACTTCCAATTTGTATGATTGTTTCTACTGGCCTGAAATCTACACCAAGATCAAGACTAGATGTACAGACAACTGCTTTTAGTTTTTCTTCATGCAAGGCATTTTCTACCCAATCTCTCAACTCTCTGCTAATTGACCCATGATGCATGGCGATAATTCCTGCTAAATCTGGTTGAGCATCCAAGAGTCTCTGATACCAAATTTCGCACATAGATCGAGTATTCGTGAAAATCAGAGTTGTTTTGCTTTTTAATATAATGGGGATAATTTGATCGAGCATTTTGATGCCAAGGTGGCCTGCCCAAGGATAGTTGTCTATTTCATTTGGGATAACAGATTCAACAGAGATTCGTTTTTCTACTTTTGATTTTATGATGACATAGCCTTTTTTAACATGAGCACCTAGAAGTACATCTGCAGCTTCATCTAGATTGGCTATTGTTGCGGAGATAGCCCAAACTCTTAATTGAGTCGCTATTCGAAAAAAGCGACTTAGTGCTAGACATACCTGAACACCTCTTTTATTACCCATCAATTCATGCCATTCATCTACGACAACTGCCTTCAGGTTTTCAAAGAATGGGATGTATCCTCGTGAAGACATGAGAATATGTATGCTCTCAGGTGTAATGATTAATATTTCAGGAGGGTTTACTTTTTGTTTTTGTCTTTCAGTAGTTGTGGTATCACCTGATCGAATACCGACACGCCAGTCTAGTCCGAGTCCTTTGATGGCTGCTTCAGTAGCAAACTTAATTTCTTTTGTTAGTGCTCGAATTGGAGATATCCAAAGTGCTTGTAACTTACCCTTAGAACTAATTTTTGAATGTAAACCTTCTAATAAAATGGGTACAATCAATGATAAGGTTTTACCGCTTCCAGTAGGTGCATTGATGATACCATTTTGCCCGTTCAAGTACGCTTGCCAACTTTCCAATTGAAACGGAAATGGCTTCCATCCTTGCTCCTTAAACCATTTTATGGCTGGGGCAGACTTTGATAATGAAGTCATGAAGTCTATGATACAAAAAATGAATTGAAGGGTAGAATATTGCGCCTAGATCTGAATAAATTTTTTAAGCTTAGATTGAGCCCACTCCGAAGACTCACAAAACCAAAGATGTTTCTTTTGGCTATATTTTTCATTTTCTCAATCCACTGATCCTCAAGCATCACTGAATATCAAAAACCAAAAATCTCATCCAAAATATTTCATTTTATGCAATTAGATAGTTTTCAGAGTGGGCTCAAGATTTAATAATTTTCTCGGCCTTTACACCGAATGAGGGACCACTAATGTGTAGATAATAGACAGCTTGTTGAAGCTCATCAGAAACACTTAGGTTGACCTGTTGCAATCCTTTTTCTATTCGATATTGACTGTCTTGAATCAGCCTTCCATTAACATCAAATAACTGAATTTTTACTGTTTCAGAAACTATGCTTTTGATAGAAATATTTAAGTTTTCGTTAAATGGATTAGGTATAATATTGACTATATTTTTTCTTGCTTGAAGCTCAAATTTGACAGGAATTTCTTCTAAAAGTGGACTAACAGCTGTCGCATACAACTTATCAACATTAGATAAGCCTTTTATTACTAATGTTGACTTGTCAAGAGTTGATTTGGCTACTAAAAATGAATAGGTATACAGATCGTCTACATAACTACTTGATAGGTCATCTGTTGATATTTGCTCTTTATTGTGTAAGATGTTGACAGATTCACTGTTGGATAGTACCAGATGCAGCAGTTCAAAATCTATGTCCGACAGATCTAATTTGATTCCTAAGTCTGAAAATGAATATGGGATATTGATGTTCATTGAAGACCTTGTTTCTGCTTGTGCAAACGAATGATCTAAATCACCTTTTTTCATTCCAATAAAAGAGTATAATTCTTCTGAATTTAACTCCATAGTGTTATTATATTGTATAGGCCAAGGAGACATTGGGTCAATGAATTCATTGTCTTCATTAATGAACGTCCATGAGTCAAAGTATGTCGATTTACCTAATAATATTGCTTTCAAATGGACGAGATCAATTACAGATAAATGGCCTGATAGATCTAAATCTCCAGCAATGACTTGATAGGCAGATTTTAGATACTTTTTTCCAATTATATGATTCTGCAGCATGACTATATCGCGAACAGAAATACCTGCAATGGCATCAGATGGCTTAGATAAAGAGAGTTGATATTCTTCACCTAAAGGTATATTTTCAAAGCTATAACTTCCCTCAGAATTACTTACTGCGCTATAACTGTCGTCATTTGAGCGTAAGATAATTTTCACCTCTGAAATAGGCACACCAGTTTCAGATATAATTGATCCTGCAACCATCCCATTAACAAGTCTACCTTGACCACATAAATTTTCATTGTCTTGTATCGTAATTGTGGTGATACAACTTGAATGAGTTCCATTATTTCCTTTTACCACAACCTCTACTAAGTTATCTCCGATATCAGCACAACCAAATTGCACGTTTTGAATTAAGCTATCTTTTGAAAATGATAAAGTGGTGTTGTCAGTAGAGCTACAATCAGTGAATGAATCTTTTACCAGATCATTGGCCAATATTTCTACAACTGGTTCAACAGTCAATCCTAAATCTGGTAATGTGCTTGTCACTTGCCCAAGACATATGATCGAGGGAGCTTGACAATCTTGAACCGTGATCTGATGACTGCAAACAGCAGTATTTTTGCAACCATCATACACGGTCCAATATATTGTATGCTGTCCAATTGGTAGGTATTTGCTAACGGTTCGGGATTGAACATTCACTCTTTTACTATTAACAGACAATGCATACATATATGATAATTCATCACTCTGGAGACAATCATCAAATGCCTCGAGTGTATAATTTAATAGGCCTTCACAAGATTGCTTATCGACACAAATGGACAAGTCTTCGCAAGTTCTTATTTGGGGTTTTATTCTATTTTCTACAATGATAATTTGTTGATGCATCCATATACCTTTGTTGTTATTCAAATCAAATGTACACCAATCAACAACAGTCCATTCTCTGATTAACTTAGAGCAGCTTGCGTCATTAACTTCAAAAAATTCATCACTGGAACTGCTAACTAGATCTTCGCAATCTGCTGTTGGATACAGTGGGACACCAAAAGAGATATTGCTAAGACCTGAATTGCCGCATCCATTTACTGTTGTGTCACGTGGCCATACAATGTCTTCATATAGTAATGGTGTTTGATCTGCTAAAACTTGTATGTGTTGTATACAGCTAGAACTGACACCACCTTTATCACTAATCTGAAAGGTTCGTGTGATGGAGAATCCTTGTCCACAAAATTTGTCTCTTCGATATCGACAATTTCATTAATGGTGATCTTTTTTAATTCTGGTGATTCTGTTCCACATTTGGATTGCACAATCCCATCAAATCCAAGAACTTCGCCGTTGATGATAATCGGTTGTTGTTGTGATTCATCCGTTACTAACTTTCCAAGATTTGATAAGTGATCTGGATTGATGGGTGTGTCGCAAGGGACAACAAGGTCCGGAAGGCATCCTTGTACGGTTAGCGTTCCGCTTTCAATTACTTTAATCTCAACCATACAGTTCTTTAATTCTCGTTTAGAATTATAGGCTTGTAGTTCGATGAGAACTTCAGATCCAGCATCGTTGCAGCAAAAGTCGACAGCTTTTCCGAATTCGTTGGAATCTTTAATTCCACAGGAGAGATCATGCTGTTCTGCACGTCTCACTAAAAACTCGGAAAAGCCGCGCACAGTTGCTGCAAACTTTAATGCATGGATTTGTTTGGTACCAGAGAAATCTAAAACGACACTCTGATTATGACAAATTAGATGATCTTCAACTAGGAGAGTCTCACTAAAATCGGGTTTTGAGACAGCCTCTGTTGAATATACCGACACTACTAGTGTCACAAGAAGAATCATCATCATTTGACGCATACCAAACGGGTTTATTCGTTTAGGCTTCTATACTATTATTCTGTTGTGGAAAGTTTACAAGTAGTTGGGAAACTACCGTTAAAAGGATGAAACAAATGTAATATAAAGTTTTACATATTATGAAAATATGCAATATATTTTATCATATTTTTATTTCCATATATACAAATGTCACAGTGCAAGATGATTAGTAAGAGTTGTACATTTGATACTTATGAAGCGTATTTTATTATTTTTATCAGCTCTAATTTTGGTCAGTGCGATTAGCTGGTTTATCGGATACAAATCTTCCATTTTCAAATCGCAAACAAGAGAGTCATCACAAGTTGTTATACAAGAGATCAAAAAAGTAGCAAAGTTGGTTACAACAGAAGCTCAATTTGCTGAAATATATGATTATACACATAGCTATGCCAATTGGCCATTTGAGAAGAAGGCTTTGGTAAAAGTAAGAGCGAAAGCACTGGTCGGTTACGACCTTGAAAAAGTAAATATTACAATAGATGAAACGAATCAAATAATTATTATTGATGATTTAATGGATCCATCACGATTGGCATTAGATCATGATTTAGCATATTATGATCTTAAAGAAGGATTGTTCAATACATTTTCAGCACAAGATCTGACCAAGCTTAACGAGAATGCTAAACAATTTATAGAAGAGAAAGTCCTCCAAAGTGAAGTCATACAAGTTTCAGAAGAACAAAAGCAATTATTTATGGAATTGCTTAGGACAAGCTTGGAAAGAATGGGATGGAGACTAGAGGTGAAACAAACAACTCTATTGAATTAATCAAGATTTTATTTCTAAGTTTTAGTGTACATTAGGACAAAACATTTATATTAGATGTAACATTTTGTCTAGCTTTTCAAGCCTGAGAACTTGGATTCTACTCAATCAATTAAAATTTTTAATAAACCCTTTAAACTGAGTTAAGAACATATTTAATACCAGCCTAATATGAAAAATGTAACACTACTGCTCTGCTTGTTTATGCACGTTTGTCTTATCGGACAGTCGGATGATACCAGTAGAAGAACTTCACCTATTACCTCTATGCGAACTAGTGCAGGCATCACAAAAGATATGAGATGTAATACAATGCCTGCTTTGGATCTGAGACTACAAAACGACAAAGAATACAGATTGTACCAAAATGAGGCAATGTCTATTAAAACTTTTGCTGATCAATCATTTATTCCATGTGATGGAACGAATACGATTGTCGTACCAGTAGCATTTCACTTTTCACCAGGAGCAGTAAGCTGTGCAGATGAAATTTGTATTTTGGCTGAAGTTCAAGACCAGTTAGATGCATTGAATGCAGCCTTCGGAAACAATACGGGTACTGGTGCTGAAGCTGTTTGTCCATCTGCGTATGAAGATGCGGCTGGAAATAGTGTCGCATCCACAGGGACATGCATCAGTTTTTGTTTAGCAGTTCCACCAGGTGGTACGGCGGATGGTTTAACTCCAGACGATCCACCAATTACAATTGGTGCCTTTGACGGTGGATTTAATGCAGGTGGAAATGGCGCTCCAGGGTGGGACGGCATATTAAATATTTTTGTCACTCAAGGGAATTGTCTAGGAGTAGCAGATGGTATACCTGGCCAAGCAAATGGAGATGGTGTGACTGTTTGTGCGCAAGCGTTTGGTGGCTTAGATCCATCTTCATGTGCATCTTTAGATACAGACCCTACATATGATCTTGGAGCAACCTTGATACATGAAATCGGTCACTACTTAGGATTATTTCATACTCATGTTGATGGACCTTTTGATTGTAATATTGATAATGACGTAAATGCTCCAGGCCCTTTTTTGGTGAATGACACACCTATTCAACCAGATCCTACATTTGGATGTCCTACTGGTTGTATAGATGATCCAGGTTGCGCTGGCATCACAAATGAACCAACAGCAAATTTCATGGCATATACGGATGACGCTTGTATGTCAATGTTTACAGAAGATCAAGCTGCAGTAATGAATTTTTGGGCGCGAGAATTATTTGACCCCATGGCGAGTGTTTGCAGAGCTATACAAGATCCAGCTACAGTGACTTGCGTGTTAGCAACATGTTCTGATGGTATACAAAATGGAAGTGAAACAGGTGTAGATTGTGGAGGTCCTGACTGTCCAGCATGTGAAACATGTATGGCTGGTCTTGATGAATTAATAAATGAAAATTTTGATGCATGCGTTATTCCCGCGGGCTGGACAGTTACAGCTACCGATGGTGGCACAGCAGATATTACATTTTCTGCTGGACCTAATGATGTGCCAGGTGGTGGAGCAGGTCCACCTTCAGATTTTTCTGGTTGTATTGCATTAATTGATGATGATGCCAATGATGCTATCGGAGTTGGTTGTATAATTACACCTATCATTGATTTGTCAATAATAACGGGTGCTTCTGTTACATTTGATTGGCAAAACAATGATTTTGCAGGTACTGGTGATTTTGTAGTAGAAGTTTTTGATGGAAGTGTTTGGGTTCAAGAATTTATAGAAGAAGAGGATAATTTTGGTACAAATCAAGTAATCGATTTGTCAGCTTATACAAATCCTGATTTTCAAATAAGGTTTTGCTATGATGATGAGGGCGAATTTGCTTGGGGAGCTGGTATTGATAACGTTGCTGTTTGCGGAGTAGCCACTCCAATGTGTCCAGTAGCCGTCATGCCTACTGATATCAGCGGATCATATTGTGATGGTTCAGATGAAACAATTAGTGCAGACCCACCTAATGGTAATGTTACATATACATGGACATCTTCAAACCCGAATGTTGTTTTTGTAGACCCTACAGCTGCAAGTACATCTGTTGAGATGTCAGCATTAACAGCATGTCAGATTGAAACAGCAGAAATTAGCTTAGTTGCAATATGTGATTTAGATGGTTCAGAATTATTTAATGGTGTTGTAAGTACAGTAATGGTTTATCCAGCACCACCTGCAGATTTAAGTACACTGGTTATCGTAAATCCAGATACTTGTGAAGATCCAGTTTTAGTAGATCCGAATTGTGCTGCTTTTGTCACACTTACTCCCGATGCTGGAAATCCTACTTTTCCAGTAGCTTTTGGAGATAGCGGTACAGCTGCATACACGATTACTTATGCTTCTCCGGCAGGAGCGCCAGATTGTTGTCCAGTTCCAACAATGAGTGGAGATGATGAGTTAATTATTGGAGGTGCGGCCGCAACTCAAAATACAGACGGTGACCTAGAAGTTATTGGTGCAACAGGTGCTTCTATGGTGTGGACATCAACGTCGACTAATTTTGGATCTGTCCTATGTGATACAGGGTCATGTGGAGCAGGAGCGGGATCTGTTAACTATGGAGTTGCCCCTAACAGTGCAGCATGGCTAGCTTGGTTTGGAGGAGCAGGAGGAGCGTTGGAGATAGGCACTCTTGAAACTGATGTGATTATATCTACGTGTGACGGTGGAGCTGTTGATTTTTCTTTTGCTTACGAAAATTCTTTATGTGGTAGTGCAGCTGATTTTATTGAACTTCAAGTTGACGGTACTGTGTTATGGTCTGATGATGCAGATCCTGCAACATGTGGAGTCATGGGTGCGCCTATGTTAGTAACAGTCGATTTATCTGCATTTGCTGATGGCGCAAGTCATAACATATTATTTACAGCAACAACGGGATCGGATGGAGAATCATCTAATTTTACCGTTGATAACGTTATTTTAGCTACTACAGGTTGTAATGCTATGATGGGCGAAGATGTTTGTGTTGATACAATTTCTAGTGACTACAATTGCGTTGCTCCAGTAGTAGAAGAAATTCCTACAATGGGAGAATGGGGTCTTATGATATTAGGCCTACTATTCTTAATCGTATCAGTTGTGGCAATTAGAGAACAAAAGCAAATAGTTGAAAAAGCTTAAATAGATATTTAATAGTTTTTATATATTAAAAGAGGATTAGTCATTAATGATTAATCCTCTTTTTTTTGAAATAAGCTATTCAGTTAGCTCGATTAAAATGTTGCTATAGTAGAAAAATATACTTCTAAAGAACAATATTCTTCCAAATCAAATCCTTCAACTCATTGATACCTTCTTGTGAAACTGAAGAGAAAAATAAGGTCGGCACATTTTTCGGAAGTTCTTCTTGAAGCATTGATTTTAGTTCATTGTCAATCAAATCAGATTTGGAGATTCCCAATAGTCTCGGTTTGTCCAAGAGCTCTGGATTGTATTTCTCTAATTCGTTTAAAAGGATATCAAACTCTGATTTTATATTATCGGTATCTGCAGGGATGAGGAATAATAAGACAGCATTTCGTTCTATATGCCTCAAAAATCGAATACCGAGACCTTTGCCTAGATGTGCATCTTCGATGATACCAGGTATATCAGCCATAATGAATGACTGATTGTCTCTGTAAGAAACGATACCCAAATTTGGAATTAAGGTTGTAAAAGGGTAAGCACCAATTTTAGGCTTTGCAGCAGATATGGAAGACAATAAAGTCGACTTACCTGCATTCGGAAAACCGACTAATCCCACATCAGCAAGTACTTTTAATTCGAGGATTTTCCATTCCTCTTTACCCTCTTCTCCTGGTTGAGCGTATTTTGGTGTTCTGTTTGTGGAAGATTTGAAGTTGTTATTGCCTAATCCTCCTCGACCGCCTGCGAGAAGAATAACTTCTTCACCATCTTCTAGGATTTCATACTCTATTTCTCCAGTTTCAGCATCTTTTGCGATAGTCCCCAATGGGACATCAAGAATTCTATCTGCACCAAATGAACCTGTTTTAAGAGCGCCAGATCCATTATCTCCTGGACCTGCTATGATGTGTTTTTGGTATTTTAGGGATAGGAGAGTATACAGTTGTTTGTTGCCTCTTAATATTATATGCCCTCCACGGCCGCCATCTCCACCATCTGGCCCTCCTTTCGCCGTAAGACGATCCCGTCTAAAGTGAGCTGAGCCTGCACCTCCTTTTCCGGATCTACAGCAGATTTTGACATAATCAACAAAATTTTGTTCGCTCATTTATATGTAATTCTGATATATACCAAGAATTTATTTGGGGATGGTATATTTTTTCTTTTGTTAGTACTCATCGTTGAAAATGCTCTTTAATACGTGTGTTTACTGTGTTTTTCGCCTTTATATCAAACAAAATACTTTGTCAAATTATTCCCAAACTGCATTCCATTTAGTATAAAAAAGACCGAATACAAAAATATGTATCCGATCTCTTAAAATTGTTCAGGGATGAATTTTATAAAGCTTCAATTTCATCACACAGTCTGTTAAAAATTATGTCAATAGACCCAATTCCATTCAGCGTCTTTGACTTGCTTTTTTTATCATAAAATTTATAGACAGGAGAGGTCTCTTGCTTATAAATATTTATTCTATTTCTAATGATTGATTCATCGCTGTCATCTGCTCTACCAGATGTTTTACCTCTTTCTAATAGCCGATTGACTATTTCGTCATCATCAACCTCAAGGGCGATTAATGCTGCAACAGATTCATCTTTAGTTTGTAAAAATTCGTCTAAAGCTTCTGCTTGATTTATGGTGCGCGGAAACCCATCGAAAATAAAACCTTTAGCTTCACTTGTTTGATTGACTTTATTTTTGAGCATCCCTACGGTGACTTCATCAGGAACAAGCTCGCCCTTAGCCATATATTCTTTAGCTTTTAATCCCAAAGGTGTATCATTGCCCATTTCATATCTGAATAGGTCACCAGTAGATATTTGAACCAATCCGTATTTTTCTTCTAATTGTTTGGCTTGTGTACCTTTCCCAGATCCTGGAGGACCAAAAAGAATAATGTGTTTTCTCATCTGTGTATGTTGATTCCCGAAGGTAAATATTTTGCTTAATATGTTTTTAATGAAAGCTATCATTCAATAACATCTCTGACTGATGAAATCCTTGGTTTCCAATAAGGCGAATGTAAAATTTCATCTTTAACAACTCCCCTTGATGATGTGCTATGAACTACCCAAAGTTTATCATTAGAATGTTCAACCACTATACTAACGTGCACAACCTTGCCTTTTGTTTCAAAAAAGACAAGATCTCCAGGTTTGGCTTTAGAAATGGACTTGCGCTTGCCTTGAGTCGCTTGATGATAAGACGCACCTTTCAAATTTAATCCAAGCTGATCAAAAACATAGGAAGTAAATCCAGAACAATCAAATCCTCTTGGAGTCTTCCCACCATACACATAGTTAATGCCTTGGTAAGTAAGTGCTTTATCAACAACTTTTGATCTGACTGATCCTTCTATCCGTGTAGATACTTTTTTTACTGGTCTTGCTTTAGATCTAGAATTTGTTGGTTTTGAGACAACTCTACTTGATCTGCTTTTATTCTTGGATAAAGTAATGAATTTTTTATTCGATGAACAGCTACTTAACAGTAGTAGGCCGAAACAGTAAACGATTACTAACCTCAAGGAAATGACTGATTGATTCATATAACACATTAATAATTTTACTAATGCAATAATTATTCCAGCCTTTTCGGTTTAGTAGCCTATTCTGCAGGAGCAGCGCCATCAGCAGCAGCTTCTCCTTCACCTCCTTCAGTACCTTCGCCTTCAGCAGCAGCTTCAGCAGCAGCTTCTTCAGCTTCCTCTTCTTCTGTTTTAAGAGCTCTTGGCACTGCAACTGAAGCAACAGGTGTGTTAGGAGGGCTTAGGACTTCAATGCCTTCACCAATTTCCAACTCCTTAACACGAATAGCTTCACCTAAGTTTACCTCTGATATATCAGCGATGAGTTCATGTACAAGATTTTCTGGAGTAGCTTTGATCTTAACCTTTCGCATTGATTGGATAAGAGTTCCACCTTCTTTGACACCTGGAGAGGCACCTTTGAAATGAATTGGAACCTCAACTTTTATTGGTTGATCGTCAATAAGTTTGACGAAGTCGATATGCATGATTGCTTCGGTAACAGGATGGAATTGTATGTCTTTGACAATCGCTCTGTGTGTAGCGCCATCTATTTCTATACTTGCCAACTTGAAATCTGGTGTATAGACTAAAGGCTTCACTTCTCTATGAGTTGTTGTGAAGATGTGATTGCTGTCTTTACCATATAGAACTGCAGGAATTTTTCCAGCTTTACGAATTTGGTGATTCGCTTTCTTACCTGTTTCAGTTCTTGGTTGTATAGTTACATTTACAGTCTCCATCTGTTTCTTATTTTTAAAGGAGTGCAAAGATACTCAAAACAACAACAAGTTCAAAATAAGAAATGAGCTTTTATTTTGCGACGAATAAGGCAGCTATTGATCTGTATTCATGAGTATTTCTGATAGCCCTTGCAAAAAGCTTGGAACTATTAAGAACAGTGATTTTTGGAGATTTTTGTTTGAGAGGTATGGTGTCTGTGACGACCAACTCCTTCATTACACTATTATCGATGTTTTCATAGGCTTGTCCAGATAATACTGGATGCGTACACAAAGCAGTGACACTTTTCGCCCCTTTATCCATCAATGCTTCAGCCGCTTTACATAAGGTCCCAGCAGTATCCACAATGTCATCAATTAAAATCACATCATAGCCTGCAACCTCTCCAATCACCGTAATGGCAGCTACTTCGTTAGCAATCCTTCTTTCTTTATCGCAAATGACTAAGTCCTTTTGGAAGAATTTGGCATAGCTTCTGGCTCTTTTTACGCCACCGACATCAGGAGACGCAAATATGGCGTTATCTAAGTTGCGACTTTTTAGAAACGGCATATAGATAGCTTCACTCTTCAAATGATCGACTGGGACATCAAAAAAACCTTGGATCTGGTCAGCATGAAGATCCATTGTCATAATCCGATCTGCACCAGCTGACTCTAATAACGAGGCGACTAATTTGGCAGAGATAGGTACTCTAGGTTTATCTTTTCTGTCTTGCCTGGCATAGCCAAAATACGGTATAACCGCAGTTATATATCCAGCAGAAGCTCTCTTTGCAGCGTCAATTAACAACAATAACTCCAATAAGTTATCTGCTGGAGCAAAGGTGCTTTGTATGAAAAACACATACGCTCCCCGCACACTTTCGTTTATGATTGGTTGCATTTCACCATCTCTGAATTTCTTTATCTCGACATCACTTAGAGGGAAGCCATAACTGTCAGCAATTTCTTCAGCATGGCTTTTAGAATTTGTTCCGGAAAAAAGTTTTACCTCAGGCATAGATTATTTGGACTCTTTCACCGCCAAAAGTAGTAAAATCCTTATGTCTCTTTCACTCCTGGCAATAAATTATTAAATTTTATTTAATATGTTAGTGTATGAAAATCACATGGTATTGAGGAATACTTTTGCGATGTTCTTATTTTTACTCAACAATTAGATTCAATGAAATTCCAAATACTTTTTTCAGCATTCCTTTTGGCAGCAATTTTTTCTTGCAAAACCACAAATTCTACGAAAGCCATTTCTAAAGACGAAGTGATTGTCAAACAAGAAGAAATAATGGCAAAGAACCCTATCATAGAAAATGAATTTAGTCCAGGTCCGACGGATGATCAAAAGCTACGTTACAAAGCTGATTCACTTGCTCATGCAAACATCATTACAGATGGACATGTCGATTTGCCGTACAGGCTAAAAATCAAAAACTTCCAACTAACGAAAGAATATCTAGGTATTCCAATAGAGACAGACGCAGGAGATTTTGACTATATCAGAGCTAAACAAGGTGGGTTGGACGCTCCATTTATGTCTATTTATATTCCAGCAGCTAATCAACAAACGAAAGGTGCTTCAAAAGCACTTGCTGATTCTCTGATTACAATGATAGAAGGAATTGCTACTGCGCATCCAGATAAGTTCGGAATTGCTTACGGACCTAAGGAAGCAGCAAAATTAATTGATGAAGGTAAAATTGCATTGCCCATGGGAATGGAAAATGGTGCTGGTATAGAAGATAATCTAGCAAATGTCACTCACTTTAAAAAAAGGGGCATTAGCTACATTACGTTGACGCATTCAAAAGATAATCTTATTTGTGATTCTTCTTATGATACTACAGGTACCTATGGAGGTCTAAGTGAATATGGAAAATTGGTTGTCGAAGAAATGAATCGAGTTGGAATAATGGTCGACATATCTCATGTATCAGACAATACTTTTTACGATGTCATGGAATTAACTGACGTGCCTGTCATTGCTTCTCATTCTTCAGCACGAAAATTCGTGCCTGGCTTTGAACGAAATATGGATGACGAGATGATTCGTAGGCTTGGTGAAAACAATGGTGTCATCATGATTAATTTCGGATCTACCTTTATTGATGGAGAAATTGCTGATTTAAGAAATGAACAACGAGATAAAATAATGGAAATGCTTGAGGAGAAAGGATTGAAATTTGGTGATGACGGTGCAAACAAAGTCATCGAAGACTACCAGAAGAATAACCCTAGTTTTTATGCTGATGTAGAAAAGGTGGCTGACCATATTGATCTTGTTGTCGAGTTAGCTGGTATTGACCATGTTGGTTTTGGATCAGATTATGACGGTGTTGGAGATTCTTTACCGACGGGATTAAAAGATGTCTCGGCCTATCCAAATTTAATTTATGTGTTGCTCAAGCGAGGATACTCAGATGAAGATATAGCAAAAATCTGCTATAAAAATCTATGGCGTGTATGGACAGAGGTAGAGCGAGTTGCTGCCTCAGCAAGTCATTAATTTTTTTATTAGTTCACTAATTTTCGGGATGAAAGAGGTTTATATTTCTTTTGTCTTTTAATTGCTATCAAACCAAAAAGAAACCATTTTGGGTATTTCTTAGATAATCTTAAATCCGCTCTTATCGTTGAGAGTCTTGTGTATACCCGCATTCAATGCGTATCTCGCCTTGATAACGACTAAATCTTTAGCTAACTAAAAACCCGTATATTCCTTTACATTTAAAATCATAATAGATGAAAGTCTCCGAACCACCTGTAGTCGTCTCTCAAACTTATGATGTTAGGCCTGAGAAATTATGGTCGGCCATTACCAATATTGATGAAATGAGAATCTGGTATTTTGACACAATTGAAGATTTTAAGCCAACAGTTGGATTTAAAACATCTTTTTTAATAGAGAATGAAGGCAGGCTGTTTACGCATCAATGGGAAGTCAAAGAGGTAGTAGAGGGTAAACGGATAAAATACCAATGGAATTATAAAGAGCATGAAGGCGACTCATATGTGCTTTTCGAGATTAATGAAATAGCCAAGACTCAGAGTTCTTTAACTCTTTCTTGCATAGTTGAGAAAGATTACCCAGACCATATACCAGAATTTGATCGATCAAGTTGTGTCGCGGGCTGGGAATACTTTCTTAAAGAAAGACTGGTTGACTATTTGAAAAAATGAAGATTGAGTCCACACTGAAAACTGACGAATTGCATAAAATGGAATATTTTGGATGAGATTTTTGGTTTTTGAAATTCAGTGATGCCTGATCAACAGTGGATTGAGATAATGAAAAATATCGCCAAAAGAAAATTTTTTGGTTTTGTGAGTTTTGGAGTGGGCTCAAGTTTGAATTCTTTGATTTGTAAGTGTGGCTCGTCGCGTAAACCCTTTTTTAACTTGAGAAAACAGATTGAGTTATTTCAGAAATTCATTTAAAGCATGTCTAAAAGCAGTTGATTGGGGATTAGACGAATTTCTTTTTGAAATGGTACCATCTTTTGTAATAAAAATATATTTTGGTAGAGCAATATGAACCCCTTGGACTTCTTCGGAGCTTATTTCAGAATACACTAATGGGAATAATGGATTTTCTTCATTTCTTCCTATAAAAAAATGATTTCCTGACCAGTTTTTTTCTACCAAAAATTGCTTCCATTCACCCATCTTATTATCAATCGAAACTGAAATAAAATTTGCTTCAGGATAATCTTCACTTAATTCTTGAAATTTTGGCGTATCAGTCAGACATGGTTCGCACCAGCTAGCCCAAAAGTTGATGACCAATGGTTTGTTTTTAAATCTTTTCGTTTTGACTACTTTATTTTCAGGAGTCTTTAAATTAGCAATTGGAAGTGGTTTTCCGTCAGCGACTAATTCATATTGAATTTTATTTTGTGCGGGCTCGAGAATTTCTGATTTTACTTCAGGAATCTGATTTTCGACTGATGTATCTACTGAATCGTTGCGACATGACCCCGTCCAAATAATAAGTAATAATATAAAGATGCCGTTTTTCATTTTTTAACTCGCTTGTATGCTATCTGCCCTACCTCTATTTCGTCTTTCGAAATGATCTTTATCACCTTGTCAAGACCTGCGCCTTCACAATTCATATGAACTTGACCGGTCTCACAATCAGTAATTTGATATCCACAATCCATGTCATTATAATCGAGTCCTCTTATAATTATTGAACCAGCCTTGCCACCAGAAAATCGCCATGTACCTTCCATTAATCTTGATTCAAAATATCCATTCAATACGTCATCGTATTGTGCGCAAATGTCAGGTTCTGATTTACAAGAAAAAACACTTGCGATAACAACAAGTAGCAATAAATATGATGCTTTCATTAATCTTCTTTTTTTGACCACATGACCCGTTGAGGGTATGGGATTTCAATATTTTTTTCTCTAAATATTCGATCAATATCAAAACGAATATCGCTCTTGATATCTTCTATGACAATGACATTTCTACTAAAAAAGTATAATTCAAAATCTAAGGACGACTCTCCAAAGCCTGCAAATCTTACAAAGGGTGCTGGGAAATCAAGAATATATGGATTGTTTTTTACTGTTTGTAGGAGTATTTGTTTGACCTTACTCGTATCTGTTCCATATGCGACCCCAATTTCAATCTTAAACCTTACTTTATTGTTACTGTGTGTGAGGTTATCGACTTGGTTTGTAACAATTTTTGAATTAGGCACAATTAGGCTGGCATTACCAAATGTTTCTAGTAAAGTCGTCCGTAAACCAATTTTTTTAACGGTACCAAATTTTTCATCTTCAAGACGCAGCACATCACCTACAGTAATTGAGCGCTCAAATAGAAGTAAGATACCTGAAAATAAATCATTAAATGTCTGTTGTAATCCAAGACCTAGCCCAACTAATAAGGCGGCACCTCCACCCCAAATCAAGGTCATGTTGAATCCCAAATAATTAAGGGCAACTACAGCAGCAATGACATAAATTAAATAAGACACCAATTGATTTAAAGCAATCTGAGCACCGGTATCTATATTTCTATTTTGATATACGCCTACTAAAATCAATTGAGTCAATAGTCCGATCAACACTCTCGCCAATGCCAGAATCAAAAGTGCTGAAATGATATTTGATATTTTGAAAGCAAATTTGTTGTTCTGAAACTCAGTAGTAAACAGCGTATAATCAAGATTAAACTTCCCCAAAAGAAGAAACAAAGCAAACAGATAAACAATCCATTTCACTCGTCGAGTCATTTTCAACTCATTAGGGCGATTATTTAGTTCTTTGCCTTGCCCGTCTTGCTTTGAATAGTAAGTGTGAACAAATAAATTAGAAATTACCCAGTCAATGATTCTGGCGGCTTGTATGATCATAAGCCCTCCTATCACTAAACCTACACTGACATTGACGTTTTCGGAGTTGAAAAAACTATAATTAACACCTAAAAGGTTAACGGCAACCAATACGATAAGCATGAGTAAGAAAAGCCTTAAATAGCTATAAAATATTTTGCCTTCTTTTAAGTCTACCTCACATCTTTCCAAAAGCTCACTAAAGATTTTTCTTTTTGTCAGCCCATATATTAATAAAATGCTGAGTGCAATTAATGACACAGACACAATAGCGCCTAGACTGACAGGTCTGGTGTCAATTGTGAATATTATCTGCTGGAAAAACTCTCGAAGCATAAAGCAAAGATAGTTACAATGTATTAATATAGCTTACTTATATAGTTAGTTCGATACATAAAACGTTGGAGTACTTGCATTCTTATATTTAATGAAATGGTGAGATTTTAAACATTGTGTACATATACAACTTGCTAGAGGCAATCGTATAATTTATGCACGATCAACTATAGCTATTGATATGTCATCGTCAATTTGACTTCTTTTCCAGCTCTTAGTACGGTCATGTGCATCGTTTCACCATCGGGCATTGCTTCTAAATGTTCTTTTATATGGTCAAAATTATGAGGCGTATCACAAGCAGTATGTTCGATATTTAAAATGATATCTCCGCCTACCCATATTTCAGAACCCAAAATAGTTGCTTTTAGTTTGCCTCCTCTAAGTCCAGCTGCAGCAGCAACTGAATTACTAGCTACTCGTTGTACTAAAACGCCTCCTTTCGCAGGGACATTAAATATTTCTTCTAACTGCTGCCCTATAAAGATCCCCTCAAAACCTGTCCAAAATGGTGAGCTTTCGAGTAAAATCTTTTTTGCTGGGTTAATAGAAGCAGCAAAGCCTATGCCATCAAACCCTCCCGATTTAGTGAGTATGGAACTGACAATGCCGATAACCTTGCCATCAGTATCAAAAATAGGCCCTCCAGAGTTTCCTGTATTGATAGACGCATCAGTTTGTTAAAATTCCATCTCTTGTCCAGACAAAATCATCCCTCTTTTCTGTTTGCTACTGATATGACCTATCGACAAGGAATGCTCAAGAATGAATGGTGATCAAATGATCAATACTTGTTCTCCTATATTAGCTGAGTCAGAATCACCAAGCTCAGCGATTGGGATACCTATTGGTGCTTCTTCTAACTGAATCAATGCCACATCGGCAGACGATACTGATGAAATAACTTCAGCTTCAATTATCTGGTCATCATGGAATTTTACCGTTATCACTCCAGCCGAACCAACAACATGAGCTGCAGTCATGATCAAACGTTCGCTAATTAATACACCAGTGCCTAGTCCATTACCTTCTGAGACTGTACCATTTGAAAAAACGGTCTCAGCTGTTAGGATAGTGACAACAGAAGGGTTAAGCCTATTATAAAGCCCACTAAAATCTTGTCCATCAACTGAAAATGGGCATAAGCCGATGATTATCATGAATAATGCAGATGTATAAACTTTACTTTTTAGGTCACTCTGTAGAATGTATTTCATATTCATTTTAGTATTATGACCTAACTAATAAGTATAAGTCTAATTATAATTGCACATAAATAACATATTTTTCTTTGAAAAAGTCCTCTGAAAAATACTTACTAATAGGCGTTTGTTCTGTATAGTATTGTCTAGGTACTGATTTCAATTCAGATTTCAAATCTCCACCTTTCAAACAAATCATTCCATTTGGTAAACCATTTTTATGTTTTTCTGTGACGAGTTTCTGTGACCATGAAATCAACTTTGGTAATTGGGCAACGGCACGTACAATAATGAAATCAGCTGTGTCTTTAAGATCTTCTACTCGACTGTGTGTGGTTTTTATATTAGTTATCTCTAGCTCCTCACAAATCGCATCAACGACGGTTAATTTTTTGCGAATACTATCAACAAGATGAAAGTTAACATTAGGATAAACTATTGCCAAAGGAATACCAGGAAAACCACCGCCGCAGCCAAGATCTATAATTTTTGTTCCTTCTACGAAGGAGGAATATTTGGCAACAGCCAATGAATGAAGAACATGACGTTCGTAAAGGTTGTCAATGTCTTTTCTAGATATCACATTTATCTTCTCATTCCAATCGCTATACAGTTCTTGCAGTTTGTTTAGCTGATCTATTTGCAAAACCGTCAATTGATCGAAATAACGAAGAATGTGCTGCATTACTGACGATGCTTTAAACTAGGTCAGTCGGCTCCTCATCAACGTCATCAGCCTTTGTAGAGTCAGTACTGTCATCTTCTTTTGTACCAATTCTTGAAGAAGGATCCGAATCGTCAGAGCGTGACTCAGCTATAGAAGGACTTGTCCCATCAGGAAATCCTTCAGCATCTCCATGTGGTCCAGGACCTATCAATTTAACAACTTGAGACTTCAACAACACTTCTTTTTCAAGCAATTCTTGAGCTAGGATATGAAGTTCGTTATTGTATTTTTTTAGTAATTCCTGAGCACGTTCGTATTCTTTATCAATCAATTTTCTGACCTCACCATCTATCAATGTCGCTGTTTCATCAGAATATGGTCGTTGATATGATTCTTGCTGCATTGCGTAGTAGGAGACATTACCTACAGCCTTATTCATACCGTAGATTGATACCATCCCATATGCCATCTTTGTTACTTGGTCTAGATCGTTTTGAGCTCCAGTAGATATTTTATCAAAGATTATTTTTTCTGCTGCTCGACCACCGAGTGTCATACAAATACGGTCTAGTAATGCTTCAGTTCTTGTGATGTATTCTTCTTTAGGAAGGTATTGTGCATACCCCAATGTACCAATGCCACGAGGTACAATTGTCACTTTAACCAATGGAGATGCATGTTCTAAGTACCAACCACAGATAGCATGACCTGCTTCATGGTAAGCAATGATTTCTTTCTCTTTTGGAGAGATGAGTTTATTCTTTTTCTCCAGACCTCCGATCACACGATCAAGCGCATAATTGAAGTCATCCATGTCTATGGCTTTCTTATTATTTCTTGCAGCTACGAGTGCAGCCTCATTACAGACATTAGCGATTTCTGCTCCAGCAAATCCTGGGGTCATCTCTGCAAGAGTTGCAGGATTGATTGATTTGCTGATTTTTATATTTTTCAAGTGAACCTTAAAAATTGCTTCTCGACCTTTTAGATCTGGTCTATCAATGCCGATTTGTCTGTCAAATCTTCCTGGCCTCAACAATGCCGTATCAAGAACATCAGGACGGTTAGTCGCTGCCATTAAGATGACACCTTTATCCGTACTAAAGCCATCCATTTCTACGAGGAGTTGATTCAATGTATTCTCTCTTTCATCATTACCACCTTGCATGGCTCCTTTTCCTCTCGCCCGACCAATGGCATCTATCTCGTCAATAAAGACAATACATGGCGCTTTCTCTCTTGCTTGTTTAAATAAGTCTCTCACTCTAGACGCACCTACACCGACAAACATTTCTACAAAATCAGAACCTGAAATTGAGAAGAATGGAACACCAGCTTCTCCTGCCACTGCTTTTGCCAATAAGGTTTTACCAGTTCCCGGAGGGCCTACAAGTAATACACCTTTAGGTATCTTACCTCCAAGTGAGGTATATTTTTTTGGCTGTTTGAGAAAGTCTACAACTTCCATGACCTCTACTTTGGCTTCATCTAATCCGGCAACATCTTTGAAGGTGACATTTACCTTTGCATTGTTGTCAAATAATGTTGCTTTTGATTTGCCAATGTTAAATATCTGAGCTCCCGGGCCTCCTGAGCCTGTTGCTACTCTCCTCATAATAAATAACCATAGTCCTATAATCAATAAAAAGGGGATAACCCAATTTAGAATAGGGCCAAGCCAATTTGTTTGCGTTTTCCATATGGGGTTGACAACATGCCCTTCCTCACTCAACTTCTTCAACTGATCGTTAAAATAATCTGATGGAGGTACTTGAAATTTATACTGTGGCTGTTGAGCACTCCAATTATTTTTCTTCAAGTCAGCATACTTGTCACCTTTAAGAGCATCTTCGGTCAGATAGACCAATGCATCTTTTTCATTGACGATTTCAAGTTTTTCCAAATCTCCATCTTTGACGATATCTTCAAACTTTTGTAGATCGATGACATTCGTTTGGCTATTCAAATGGAGATAAAGATTAAGTGCTAGTATAAATAATATGATGGCACCGTATATCCAGTATGAATTGAAATTGACTTTACGAGGATCATTTGCTCCTCCTTCTTTCTTTGTTTTTTTGTCCGACATAGTTTAGTCTCTTTGGTCCTATAACAACCGTAATGTTAAATCGGTTTGTTATGGAAGTTATAAATCTTCAAACGCTGTATACTTTGCGTCACTCCACAACTCCTCGATATCGTAGTATGCTCGTTTTTCGGGGTGGAAAATATGAACGATTATATCAAAATAATCTACTAAAATCCATTGTGACCCTTCGACACCTTCAACATGATTGGGTAACAAGCCATAGGCCTCTTTTATGCGTTTTCTAATGTTGTTAGAAATAGCTTTAACTTGTGTAGTGGACTCTCCTTCACATACAATAAAATAGTCTGCAGAAGATTCTTCGATGTTGGTCAAATCTAATTTTACAATTCTTTTACCTTTAATGTCTTGAATGCTATCAACGATAATGTCGTTAAATTCAGAACTACTAATTGGCTCTTCTAAAAGCCCCGCCTTTGCTATGCTCAAATTAGACTGGATTTTATATTTTTTCAAAGTTAAGTAAAATATACGAGTGATATTGAAAAGTGCTTTAATCATCGGCAATCCAACGATTAAATTGGAAGAAATTGACTCAACCAACGATCATGCTTCACGAATACTCAATGAAGATGACACGATCGTAGACGGTACTGTGATTTGGGCGCTACATCAAACAAAAGGCAGAGGACAGTTTGATGCTAAGTGGTTGACAAACAAAGCCGAGAATTTGACTATGTCGATTATATTGAAACCAAGGCAGTTACACATTAAGAAACAATTTTATTTGTCAATTATCAGCTCTTTAAGCTTAGTCGCATTACTAAAAAAGCATGGTATTGCCGCTATGATCAAATGGCCCAATGATATCTATGTTGGTAAAAATAAGATTGCTGGTATTTTGATCCAAAATTCCATTTCTGGACATGACATACAGTCAAGCATTGTTGGGATAGGTCTAAATGTCAATCAGCATACATTTCATCCATCTGTTCCAAATCCCACATCAATCTCATCAGAATCGAATAAGAGTCATGAACTAGCTATACTTCTCAAACAGCTCTTCTTGACCTTTGAATCTTACTATACAATGCTGAATAAAGGAGATTTAAATTCCTTAAAGTCTGAATACTTAGGATTTTTATACCAAAAAAATAAAGTTGCTACTTATCAAAAGACAGATGGGACAACATTCAATGGAAAGATACAGTCAGTGGACGATTCTGGCTTATTGCAAATAGAAGTAGAAGATTCTTCTATACAGTCATTTAGTCTGAAAGAGATTCGCTTTCTTTAGGCTTAAATAAATTCAATAAATGAAGGCTAGTATTTTGACAATTGGAGATGAGATATTAATCGGTCAGATCATCGATACCAATACTGCTTGGATGGGAGAAGAATTGAATACTATAGGTGTTGATGTCATCACAAATAGTTCGGTTCAGGATACTATTCCTTCGATCATAAAAGGACTTGATTATGTTTCGCAGATATCTGATTTTATTCTCATTACGGGAGGTCTTGGGCCAACTAAAGATGACTTGACTTGTGAAGCACTTGCGAATTATTTTAATGTCGAGCTTAAATTTCATAGTGAATTATGGGAGAGGATTCAAGGCCTATTTAAAAAGAGGGGAAGGCAGCCAACAGATTTACATAAACAGCAATGTTATCTGCCTGCAAATGCCAAACTATTACCAAACATGATGGGGACAGCACCAGGTATGTTGATTGAGCAAAATGGCAAACGATACGTCGCTATGCCAGGTGTGCCGTATGAGATGAAGTACATTATGACAACACATGTATTACCGATGCTCAAGGATGAGTCCACTATTCAGATTTATCACAAAACGATTATGACTGCAGGTAGGGGTGAATCTGTTATTAGTAAGGAGATAGAGGATATTGCTGATGCATTGCCTGGCCACATCAAGCTTGCATATTTGCCTAATCTTTCAAGAGTCAGAGTTCGGTTGTCAAGTAAAACGACAAATACGGAAAATGTAGAATTAGAAGTAAATCAGTTTGCAGATAAGATTGCTGAACGCTTAGGGACTTTGGTTTATGGATATGATGACGTTCCTTTTGAAAAAGTCTTAGGTCAATTGTGCGAAGACAAAAACTTGCAGATTGCATCAGCAGAAAGTTGTACTGGTGGACTGATTGCAAAACAACTGGTGTCTATTCCTGGTTCGTCTGCTTACTATACCGGTTCCATAGTTGCATACAGTTACGAATTAAAAAATGATTTGCTTGGCGTTTCTCAAGATCTACTCAATGCTAAAGGAGCAGTCAGTGAAGAAGTTGTCTTGGCTATGTTGACGGGGCTATTTAACCAAACGAATGCTGATGTTGGTATAGCTGTCTCTGGAATAGCGGGACCAGGCGGAGGTACTGCATCTAAGCCCGTTGGCACTGTATGGATAGCAGTTGGTAATAAAGAAAAACAGCATACTGAGAAAATATTGATCGGCAAAGACAGAACGATTAATATTCGCTACTCTGCGAATTATGCTTTGAATATGTTGAGGTTGTTTGTTTTGGAAAATTATTAATTCTGCTCGATAGGTCCTAATTTCTATATCTTTAGACTGAGGTATCTTGAAATCTCATTGCCTAGTGTTGTATAATGATTAGTCAAAACTAATCAATCCTGTTTTGATAGCTTAGTGCCTATATTATAATTATTTAATTAGTAAGGAGCTGTTTTATTTTAATGTCACTTTGATTAGTAAGTTGCAAATTTTTTTTTACACAAAATATTCAATTTAAAGATTGAGTGAGGTGAAATAAAAAATGTATTTCAAAAAAAAAGGACAAAACATTTTTATAGGCAGCGCGCTTTTTTATTAATTTAAATAGGATTATAAATCCAATAAATCAGTCCTTTAGCGGCTTAATAAACTTTACTAATTAAATTTTATAGTCACACTTTCTAACTTTTTTACTTTTATAAACGTGATCACATAGACGGCTTTTAGCGAAGTCAAAATCCATCTTAATTCTTAACAAATAAAAATTTATTATAATGAAAAAGTTTATTTTTTCAATAGCCACGCTATTTATGCTTGGGATACTGATTACTAGTTGTCAGAAGGAACTTATTGACGAACCTACAGACGATCTATCTATAAATCAAAACTTGAAAAGAGGGGAGGGTCTAACCAGGCTGGAAGTGGGTAAATCATTGCAACGATTGATTAAAAATCGAAGTACAAATCGCATGCTTGTATCCACTCTCGGTGACGATGAATTACCACTTTTCCAATTGGCGGATAGCAAGGGCGAATCATCGATGTTAGGTGATTTGTTAAATGAGTCAAATACACCAGTAAAAGGAATTGAAAACGTCGATCCCCTTTTAAATTTATTTATTTACTACCCAAATGAGGAAGAAGATTTTGGAAAACCAATTGTTAATGTTGTAGTTGTAGATGAGCAAAATAAGGAGGCTGTGATGCTTGATGCTAAAGGTAATACTTCAGAAATTTCGGATAACTCAGAAATTACTCAAGTCACCTTAGTATTGAAAACACATGAATCTTTAGTAGCATTAAATCCAAGAACATTAATTGGTTTGGATGGTAGAAGCTATGTGCTTATCAAAGATATGTTACGATTCATAACACCTATTAAGACAACATCTTCACATGATATTTATGAGAAAGGTGATATAGAAGATCTAGAAAACGTAACAACAATGATCCCTTTTGACTTTGATGACGAAGATCCCTGGGATTTATTTTGTAGTAATGGAATACAAGATTTTTGGGAGGACGGAGTTGATTGCGGAGGACCATTCTGTGTGCCTTGCCAAAACACAGAAACATGTAACGATGGTGTTCAGAATGGATGGGAAACAGGTATAGATTGCGGAGGTCCATTTTGCGAACCTTGTGAAGTCTATGCTGGTGTTTGTGGATATGAAGCTGATCGCGACGTAAATCCAAGTAAAGATTACCTACATAAGTTTAAGCTTGCAGATTGTGGATCCTGGAAAGCTGTTCATGAAATTTGGGAAGGCAAATATTATGAATTTAGAATTGATGTGATCTTCGCTGATGCAAATGGAGAAGTTTCTAATGTGAGGAAAACAAAGTCAATTCATAGAAAGTACTTAAGAAAGAAGAAATGGGGATCATGCAAAGAAACAATGTGGTATGATTTCTCTCCAGATTTGGATATCGTGACTTGGGATCCACTTACCTACGGAGATGCTATGAAATATATCTGGACGGAAGAAGACACAGGAGCAGAAATTTCTATACCATTTACTATAAAAAGTAAATTCGAAATTCCTGGAATCGGAGGGTTTGAGGTAAGTGCAGGTATTACGCTTAAGTTTAAAGACAAAGATGATCTTTTAGGAGAATCAGTTGTCGAATACTGTGACAATACAGAAGGTCATGGCACGGCATATAATACAGGGGATGTAGCATTCTATGTGAGACAGCATTAAGTCATTTTTAAAACTAAAGGGTTCTCATTTAGGGAGCCCTTTTTTTCTAATCTAAATTTTAAAACGATGAAACAAATAGCAACATATTTTCTCATTTTGGTTTGTTTTCAATTCAGTTATAGCCAAAGGGGTGATAACTCAATAGATGAAGAAGCTAATCAAGAAGGCAGTTTTATTAAGGAGCATTGGGAGCTTATCGATAGAGAGCAAAAAGTGTACTATGACAGAAAAGAGGATCAGATAATTGAGACAGACCTTAATAATAAGGACTTTGAATTTAAAGAAGTATATTCTGATTATACAGGAATTAGTAAAGGAAAGTGCTTTAATGGAAAAGTAATATTAGAACCTGATAATGTAATTAGAAAAGACTGTCCTGTTAATGATGGCTCATATACTTTCCAAGCAAGTGTGTTGTGTAAACCTCGACGCAGCTGCTCTTACACTGCATATATTTATTTTGATGGAGATCTTATCACTAGTTTTAACGTGCCAACAAATCAAAGCCTTAGTTTATCAGAACTTTATTCTTCACTAGATTTGTCTGGAATTGATACACCAGATGATGTCGTCCTGAGGTTTTGTGTATATAGGAGATGTGTTATCTATAATCCACCACCAGCTTGGCCAATTAGCACTTCAACAAAGGTTTTCGATCATCAGGAAACAATGCAAGTAAGATCTGGTGGTGAAACATATAAAATTATAAACGATGGTGGTGGGATTACAGAACATCTGGAAGATTTTTGTATTCTGAATTCGCAAACCAGTTTAACAAAATTATGCTGTAACCCAGAAACTGAATATGTAATCCGAAATGATAATGTTACTAACACTTCAACAAGCGCAGGAACTACCGTGTCTGCTGGCATTAAAATTGAGAATAAAGGAGTCGTCGTTGGTTCCTTTAATTGGAATATATATTTAAGTGCATCTATAACTATCAGTGATATTTTTACTTTTAGAAGTCAAACTACATTGAATGCTGACATTGGAGAATGTGTATTCTTAGGTTATCAGACATATGGTATACGTCGACTTGTATCAGAATATGCGATTGACTGTGGACCTAACGGATATGATGAATTAATCAATGAATATGTCGATACAATACTGACAAAGATAGAAACATTTGAATGTGAAACATTTCCAGACAACGAAGAAGAATGTAATGATATGAGCGATGACATCATCATTGATTTTGGCAATGGAAATTTATTGAATGATGAGAAACAACATAAATCGATCGATTGTACAGGTCATATCAATATTTCATCACTTGTTGATGGTGTAGAAACATACACAATTCATCTCACCGGTCCTAATGATTTTGAATCGACAGTACCTGATAATGCAAATCTTGAATTTGGAGTCTATCAACTTACCGTCAGTAATGGTTGTTGTGATGTTTTCGAGCAAACTATCTTCTTATGTGAGGATCAGTCCTATGGTGATTGGAGTTATGATTCAGAGACCAATCTGTATTGTAGAGACATTATCTGTGAAACATGTAATGGAGGAGAAATTGAAGATCAAGAGTGTGTCTATGCATCCTACGGAGATTTTTATTTCGATGAAATTAGTTTAACATGCAATCGAAATCTAGAGCTAATAGATGGAACAATTATCAACACTGAATCTACAGATGCAGATTATGTAGACTCGTACAATGAATTCTGGGAGCAATGTGAGCGAACTTATTTTTGTGGAAGTGTAGAAGTCTATGATATTGCAGAGAATCCAGATTTCGAGGATTGGCAGTATGACACTTTTTGGGAAGAATGCATAAGAGTTGTCAATTGCTTTAGCGAAGAAATCGGTGAAGATGAAGGGGAAGTTTCATCTGTAACTTCACATGGTGGAGGATACTGCTACTTGGATATATTCTGTGACGGAGAGGAAACTTATTCGGAAGAAGAGGAAGAAGATATAGAATGGGACTATGATGATTTCTTTAATGAGTGTGAAGGAACAGTACTTTGCTTTGACGAAGAAGTCGATGAAATTGAAGTCGATCCTACTGTAGAAAGTATAGAATTTGATGACTTTTTCATTTTATGTGAAATAGAAGTATCATGTGATGGAAGTGGTTCATTTGACTATACGACAAACCCTTCTGGAGTCATTGTAGGACAAGACGAAGATGGCAATGATTTATGTGAAATATATTGCTTAGGGGAATCTACAGGTGTCGTTATCACATGTGCAGATGTTAATTTCAGTCCCGATGAAGCTGTAGAAATGCGTTCATTTAGTGAAAAAGAATTGTCAAGTATACAAGCTGGACCGAATCCATTTTCAGATCAAGTTATAATTGAAAATATACCTACACAAAGGTTATTAACTGTTCAAGTAATAGAAATGGTGTCTGGTAAGATAATTTATCAAAAGGGATTAATCAGCGCATCTGGCTACTTGAAATTAGAGTTAGACCATTTAAAAACGACAGGAATATTTCTGCTTCAGTTGAGGTCAGTTGATCAAAAAGTGATCTTCGAAAATAAGATTATTAGAGTTTATTAGATATGAATTAAGGTGATGGGCTGACGACGGTTGGCCCTTCCCTTAAATCTTTTAATATTGTCTCTATTTTTCAATTTTAGAGAGTCACACTTTGCAATTTATTTTCTTTTAAATATGTAAGGAGCTTTTCATATCAGCTCCAATTACTAAACTCTAAACTCTAATAATGAAAAATCTATTTTTTTTAATGATCTGTTTATTTACACTTTCTTGTACTTTCCCAGATGGAGAAGATGAGCTAACTAACTTGAATGAAAACAAGATCCAACTTGACCAGTTGAATACAAGTGGCGAAGTTGTCTTAAGATCAGATACTGATTTAAATACATTGGTTGATGTTTCTTTAGTGTCATTAGAAACAAGTCAAGAAATTGATATAATTCTAGAAGATAAGGCAGAAAGTGAATATGCAGAGTAATACTCACATACGATGATGACAGAAAATGTCAAATGAATAAAGGGGAAGGTTTCATTAACTTTCTCCTTTTCTTTTTATATAAAACCAAGTAATAAGAATGATTGATATAAATAGCCCAAATATAGGAAGTGCAGGAAAATAATTGTTTGAGTCTTCTAAATATTCGTTTGAAGGATTCACAATTAAAATATAATTAGCCCAATAAAATGGATGCCTTAGACTAGGTCGAACGCCATCCAAATAATCAAGCTTAGCTAAGTGGAGAGCTCTGGATTTGTCTTTCGAATTTTTATAGTTTTTAAAAAAGGAAGGCAGAACTAGGGATGAACTATATTCTGAGGAATTCCATAAAGAAGAGATTACAGATGATGCACCTGCTAGTAGAAAAGATCGACTTAAGCCCTGAACGCCTTCACTTTTAATTGTTTTACCATCCGCGGACTGACAAGCACTTAATACAACTAAGTCGTTATTTAGATTAAGGCTGTTAATTTCTGATGAATGTAATATGAAGTCACTCTCTTGGTCATTGAATAACAAATTTGAGTTTTCTGGTACTTCGTAATCTACCAATCCATGGACAGACAAATGCAAAATGTCACCTTCTCCGGAATGAGTTGTAAAGGATTCTTTTATCGCTTTAGAATTTATAAATATTTTACTATTGAATAATTTTGCAGAGTTTTCAATTTCTTCTATGGATAAAGGTATGTCAGTTAGATGAATGTCTTCCTTTACAGCCCTTTGTTCTACTATCTTTTTATTTAAATCACTCGTGTAGTTCGTTGCCCAACCTAAATATTCGTATTTCTTTTTAGAGATATTTGTTTGAGCCATTTGTAAGGAGTATGTATAGGTAATTTCATATTCCTTTATGAGAAAATCCATTGAATTTGTATACAATGCTTCTAAAGGGATTGAGTGAATAGTGCCATCGGGTATAACCAATAGTTTTTTTGGTGAAGAAGGATTTGATTTAATAATATCATCTAATAGAAGATGATATAGGGCATTGCTTGCTGAATTAGAATCGTTTATATCAATTGAAGACGGATTCTTATTTGAATTGGAGAAAATATTTAAGCTAGAGTAAAATTGATTATCTAATGTGGTCTTATGAATACCGAAATTATTTTGACTTATGAAAAAGCAATATAGTACATCCTGCCCCTGAAAGTAATCTAGAATTAATAAATCATTAGGAAGTTTGTCTTTGATTTTTTGATATCTATAGCTGTTGAAGTCATCAGTCAGTACTCTCGATTCTTTGTGGTAATTGTTTGATATAGACTTATCGAATAATTTTTGAGAACGTTGCAGTTTTATTAGAGTAGAAGAAATGGAATCACTAATATCGGGTTCATTATAATAATTGAGTTTCAAGGAATCAATACTTTTTTGAATCTTTAGAAATGACTGCCTATCTGCTTCATTCATTAGTGCTTCTTTTTGTATAGAAAGACGAAGAATGATTGCTTTAAGTTTAGATGAAAAATAATAAGCTAAATTGAAGTGTTCTTCTTCATTCGTTTCCTTGTAGATTTCTGAAAATGTTTGAATTGCTTTTTCGTAGTAGGGTATAATATTGTTGATGAAATTGAGTTTACTTCGTGAAAAAGATATACTCGGAATCATTTCCATACTAAGGCTGTCAATTTTAAAATATAAATCTATTTCAGGTTGATTTATAAAATCCTTTTTTGAAGCAAGTCTTATTTCTTTTAGTATCTCAGCTTTAGTTGATAATATAGCAATCGCCTCAAGATTATTCCTTGCATTATTTTTAGCAATTATTGGGTTGTTGTTTTCATCAAACTCCTGAGTAACAAATATTGAGTGAAGACTTTCTTGAATTTTATTATTTGCAATGTCATATTCATTTAACTTCAAATGAACTAAAGATGAGTTTTCATAAGCTTTCGCTATGAAGCGGATTGTCTGATTATTCTGAGCTTCATCTATTAATAGGTTGATTTGATCGTCATAAGCTTTTAGTGATTCTTTGTAATTGCCTTGTTCATACTGTATATATCCTAATAGTTCTAGGGATTCGACTATAAGGGAGTTGTCTTGTGTTGCTAGTGCCATTTCATTCTCTAGAGTAGCATATTTTTCTGCTTGATTAAACTTTTTTAAAGCACGGTAATTATTTGCAATATTGTGAAAATTTATTCTGTTAAATGCATTGCTATTTTCTATGCTTAGCATATGCTGGGTTATGGCTTTTTCATATGCTTGTCTATTTTGATATAGAACGCCAAGATCATTTAAGGCTTGGGACAGTAGAAATTTTCCTTGTTCTTCACTGGATAGTAGATCAATTACTTTTAAATAATATATTTCTGCTAATTCAAGATCATTGGCATTCATATACATGGTCCCCGCTCCATGGTATTTTCTAGCTAAGTTGTAATTGGAGTATGTGCTATCAGATTCATAGTACCCAAGTGCTTTGTTCATCAAAGGAATGGCTTCATCAAAAAGATTTACATATTGTCCAGATAAAGCAGCAGCATGTAAAGTATGAGCTATTTTAATTTTACTTTGATTAATACAAGTGTTCCAAATTGGGATTGTATGATTCTTGAAGGTAGTGTATGCACTAAAGTAGTATTCTAATAGATAATATGATTGTCCAAGTTTATGGTATAAAGTTCCAAGTTCAAGACAATCATACTGGTGACTAGTAGAATTATTTAAAACAGATTCAATATAAGTAAGGTTGATTGCACTATTTCCTGCTCTTGTGTTCCTATCTATGGAATCTATAACAAGAGCATAATATTCAACCTGGTCTGTCTGATGTTGGCTAAATAATGCATTATACTGTGGAGACAGTAGTAGAATAAAAATTAATGAGAGACAATATTTATTAAACATTGTCTCTCAAAATATAAAAAAGATCGTTTACAGTTTAATAAATCTTGTATTCTGAGTCAGATTATTTCCAGTAATATTCATGATATAGATGCCAGATTTTAAGTTTAAATCCATTTGTATAAGGTTAGTACCAGACTCTAAAGTCTTCGTATTGGTACTTAGCATCTGACCGTCAATGGTAAATAGAGATATTATGTGTTCTCCTTTTTCTACATCGACTGAATATATAAATCTATCGTTCACTGGATTAGGTATGACTAATGCATGAATTTCAGTTTTCGATTCAAGGTGAGCATTAGTGCTAATAGTCTTTGTTTTCTTATCTATAGGACCACAGTTTTTAGCAGACACTAATTTTTCAAAAGCAAGAGATGCTGAGAATACTCCATTTGCAGCATTAATGTCTGAGTAGTTGGGGTCATATTCAGCCGAACTTATCATACTACATTTTAAACTCTCAAGATTAACTGTAAGTTGATTGCTCATCAAAATAGCAGCTATTGCTGAACTGGCAAAGGTAGCCTGAGAGGTGCCAGTAAATTGTACAAGGCCACTTCCTTGATCAGGCCCAATCATATTGCCAAGTGTGCTAATATCTACATTAGTGGAAGAATAATTTGAATAAATCGCTGGTCCTCGATCACAACTAGATGCTCCAACACAAATTGTACTGTTTGCATGCTTTGTTTGTGACTCCAGTTGAGAAGAGAAATAGCAAGCAGGATACGATTTTAATGGCCCATCTAAGTCTATGCCATCATTCCCTGCAGAGGTAACGGATAAAATATTGGCCTTGGATAAATCGACGAATGCGTCATATAATGGATCTTTGATTTTTGGATTCCATTCTTTATAAAAACTAAAGCTACAATTAACTACCTTTCTTTCAACTGGCTCTTGGAGCACGTCATATAAAGCACACAAAATAGAACCCAAATTACCTTTACCCTTAGCGTCAAAAACGGTGTAATTTTTTATTGTTATGACATTTATTCCCTCGTGTAAGCTAATACTAGTATTGATCACATTTCTTTGAATACCAAGACCATGAGTCCCGTGACCATTTAAGTCAATACAATCATCGACCTGTGTAGTATAATCTATAGAACAATCTGCAAGACCACAAAAATCATAGTCGCTAGCAGAATTATCACATATGGGCATTGAAGTGCCCGTATCCAAATTGTATAATGTTACTGGATGCAAGCCCGTTGGCGCAACTAAGTCAAATGTATTATAACATTCAATTAGTTCTAATGCTGAATCTGAAGACAAGTCAGTAATATAATCGAAGTAAAAATTGTCAATTTCTGGTTGAGTTTGGGTGGGAGTAACACCACTGTTTATGTTTATTATCGTTTCTCCCCCTACATCAAATGGGAAAGACATGAACTCCATCCATGCATAGCTTGTTCCGCCAAATGTATATTCGCAAATTATTCTTGAGTTTAATCGTTTTAGGTATGCGTCCTTATCTTTTGTAGAAACCCCATCAGACCAGCTAACTAGATAACTGTTCTGATCAAAGACTTCACGTTTCTGAGCAAAAGTAGCCTGAGTAGCAATTAGAAAAATCACACCAAGTAGTAAATGTTTACACGTCATTTTTTTCAGTTAAAGATTATTGAAATTATAGTTACGGTACTATAAGTATGAATCTACAATAACGTGACAATTTTTTTCAAAAAAAATGAAGGTTGGCATTATGCCAACCTTCAAGACGTGTAAACTATAATTGTATCAACGATATGCGATACATGAGTAGAATATGAAATATTGACAATCGTGACAAAATCAATTTTTTAAATAAAATAGGTCACGTTTTAGAAATTGCTGGCTTATACAGTCAAATGAATACAAATATGATTTCAAAAATAAGCTGCGATTTAGAACTAGCATCATGGGTCATAGAATTTGAAAAATCACATTCCAGAAATGTTCAAATGCAAATAGTTGAGGCTTGCCAGTGCTCGGCAATCGAAGCGCATAAAAGAGCTAGCATTGTCATAAATGCTGCTTTGGAGAAGATTCAAATAGAGAAGAGAAAAAATCAGCTCTATGTTACCTCTGTCTTGCAAAAATTGGTTAAATATGAAGTTGACAGCATCAATACCAATATGTCTAAAAACTTCGGACTCTCTGAAAGTGACTTCAACTTGATAGTATCTCAACTAAAGGTGAACGAAACAAACTTTTTTGAACGGATGTTTGTCTCTCACTTTTCAGACTGCTGCAACTATATTCAAACTAATTACAAGGCAAACTATGACGATGCATATGATGCAACCATGGATGCGATTGTGGATTTCAGAGAAAGAATGGTCCAACAAAAAATCAGGTACGGCAACTTAAGATACCTATTCACAAAAATGGCTTCTCAGATCTACTTCAAAAAACAAAAAGCGTTCAGAAACAGAGAAATCAAAGAGTCCGATCTTCCATTTGAAGAACTGAAACAAAATGATTACGAATTATCAGTGTTGAAGAAGTCATGGTCAGAATTGGGAGACGCTTGTCAGGACTTATTAAAAAATCACTTTTATGGCAATCTGAAATTGACTGAAATTGCTGAGATGCAAGATAAAAGTAGTGCAACCGTTCGAAAGCAAAAAGAACGATGTATGAACCGCCTGAGACTGCTATTTACCAAAAACGACAAATCGGCTGAAATATGAATGGTCCACTATTTAATAACGTACAACCAAATCCTATGGATAATAATCATTTGCAACAATTAATTAAAGATCAATTTGATCAGGAATTAAAAATGAGAATCGAAGCGAGACTTGATAAAGATCATAATATTTCAAAATCAAAATCTCCAGCCAAAAGATTTAAGCTCTTTCCTTACATCACGGGTATTGCAGCGTCATTATTGGTATTGTTTTTTTACAACGGGATGCAAGACAATTCTACCTTGCAAATTGACCAGATTGTATTCGAAGCCATCAATACAAAAATTTTGCACCCTGGTTTGACTAAAGGAGATAACAATCAAGGACTTTCCAGAATTCAGGCAATAGAATCCTTCAATAAGGGTGAGTACTCTCTTTCTTTACAAACATTCGGAGAAATTGAAAATCGTACTTCTGAAGATGAGTTCTATCAGGCAATGTCTCACTTTTATTTGACGGATTATTCTGCTGCAGTTGAGAATTTAGAACTAGTTATGAATGAAGATTCCTCTTTCGATCAAGAAGCCAGATGGTATACTATAATTGCACTCTGGGAGATGCAAGACTTTAACAAAGCAAAAGATCTATTATCTGAGATAAGACCACAGGATTGGAAATACGAAGAAGCACAGAGTTTGTTAAAAAACTAGACTATATATTGTAAATCAGGAAAAGGGGCCAATTCTAAACCTTTTGAGAAGTCTTACTGATGTGTACCATCAGAAAGAATTGAATCAGACAAGAATAAAACTAGTCTTCAAAAACAATACTGACATTTTCTGTCGCCGGATGTGCTTGACAAGCGAGGATGTATCCGTCTTTTACTTCGTCATCATCCAAGGCATAGCAGGCATCCATCTCTACTTTTCCTGATGTCACTTTGGCTACACATGTGGAACACGCACCGCTCGTACACGAGAATGGAGCATCCTTCTTCATCTCTAGTAAGACATCTAATATTGTCTTAGATGCAGGGACGTCAATCACAAACTCTTCACCTTTGAGCTTTACGGTTACTGAACCAGCGCCTCCACTAGCTGGGGCAGCGGCTGCACCATCACCTTCAGATTTATCATCCGATGTGCCAAAATACTCTACCTTAATCTTATCCTTTGAAACACCTTGGCCGAGTAAGGCCGCTTGTACGACATCCATCATGATGGTTGGGCCACAAATCATGTATACTTGATTATCTCCTTTGGTCGGTTGCTCTTGCAGAAATTTTGATATATTTTCAGAATTAGGCAGGCCTTTCCAGCCAGTCCAGCTTGTTTTCGCTTTGGAGAAAAATCCTGATTTCGTTTTTATCGGGTCACTGAGTATATGAGTCACGCTCAATTGTCCAGCATGCTTACTTTCCAACGCATCTAAGTCATTTTTGAAAATGATGTTATTTTCATCACTGTTGCCATAAAATAAATTGACGGTACTTTTTGGCTCTTCTTCTAATATGGACTTGATCAAAGACATCATTGGGGTGATGCCACTACCTCCAGCAAACAGGTAGTAATCTTTAATGGCACCGTGAGAAAGATCCAATGTAAATGTGCCCAAAGGCAGCATAACGTCAATCTCTTGCCCCACAGATAGATTGTCATTCATATGGTTGGATATCACACCACCTTTAACACGCTTAGATGTGACGCCGAGCTTATTTTCTGCGGGACCAGTGAATATGGAATATGCTCTTCTATACTCTTGGTCGTTTTTATCAAACTTTAGTGTCAAATATTGCCCTGCTTTAAACGCATATTGTTCTTTTAGCTTATCAGGTACTTCGAAAAGGACAGATATGCTGTCTTCTGTTTCTTTGACTAAATTTTTGATCTTTAATGTATGAAAATCAGTACTCATCTTTATCTTTTTTCCTTAAGGGTAACAAAAGTATGATTGTTTTGATTAGATAAAAACTGTAAAAGAAAAAGAATATCTTTTAGATGGCTTGATAAATGAGGTAAATTCCAAATGAAAGAAGACCAATTCCAGCTACTTGGCTAAATCGCTGTATATGAATTGACTTTAATTTTGACCGAATAGCTTTAGCTAATATGACCTTCAGTACATCAGAAGCGATGATCATAAACATAATCGATCCAAGAAAAATCAGTGCTTCTGTGTTGTTTATTTTTCTGCCAATAACGTAAGTGGAAATGGTACTTAACCAAAATAGGAAGGTAAATGGATTAATGGTATTCACCATAAAGCCTTTTAGCCAAAAACCAATGTAATCTTTGTATTCGTGCTTCCGCTGGTTTAAATCTAATTCTACACGTTTAAACATCGAAATTAAGCCATAGAAGATCATCACTATTCCACCAGCCATTCCCATCCAAAACTTAAAGGACTCGCTTTCTATAGTCGCACTCAATGTTTTGATAAATATAAAAGTGACAAACAGAATGATGAAATCGCTAATCCATACGCCTAGGCCGACAGTCATTCCAGCTTTACCGCCTTTTTCTACGGCTGTTTGTGTCAAAGCAATGAAGATCGGGCCTAATGACACGGACAGAAATAATCCAAATAATAAGCCTTCGACAATAAACTGCATGCAACTATACTAGGATGACAAGTTAAGGAAGTAATGCCGATAAAGAAGATATAATTTATCTCTACTTTATGATTCTGCTATTGATTAAATTTCAAATCTAATTCTTTTAAAGAAATGGTGATAAAACATTTTCTGCCAGATGGTCCAGCATAAGGCATTTCACAAGCAAAGAGTTGATCAATTAACCCTTGCATTTCATCCGCGACAAGGCTCGTTCCTCTTTTCACCGCTTCACTTCTTGCCATTGCTCGACACAGCTTGTGGTCTATGGAGTCTGAATTAGAGACATCTTCCAGATAATGTTCAAGAAATTGTAAGATAAGTTGTTCTGGATTCGTCTGTGAATCTAAATGAGTAGGAACCCCTCTGATAATAAATGTTTGTTGACCAAACTCGCTGATGTCAAATCCGATGTGATGCAATTGAGTCAGCATGGTTTTCAACGATTCTCCTTGTCGAATGTCTAGTTCTATTGTGATTGGAAAAAGCAGTTGTTGAGTAGCGGATAGACTAGTTTTAATGGAATCTAATAAGCGCTCATAGATAATACGTTCATGAGCTGCTTGTTGGTCAATAATTACCAAACCACTTTTAATTTGAGAGACGATAAACCGCTTATCCAACTGTAATGGAGCTTTCACTTGAACCGCATGTTCTAAGCTACCTTCCTTTTCAGAACTATTGAGTTTGCTAGCAATAATAACAGCATCTTGTTGTTTTACTTTTGATTGGCTCATCAGTTCTTCAAATTCATTATTCCAAGCATTAATCTCTGATTTACTTGATCTGTCAGCTCCACCAATAGGTGCTTGATAGCCAAGATTTTTTTCTGTTGTAGATCCGCTTTGGAAGTGTTGATTAGCCAAATTGTGATTGACATTACTATCAAAATCTAAGACTGGTGTTATGCTGTATTTGCCCAATGCATGTCTGACTGATACTTTGATGTAGTTATAAATCAAGCGTTCATTTTCAAATTTGACCTCTTGTTTTGTGGGATGCACATTGATGTCTACGTCTTCTGGTTCAATTGTAATAAAAAGCACAAAAAATGGGTATGCTTTTTCAGGTAACAATTGATCAAATGCAAATCGAACAGCATGAGCTAGATATGGGCTTTTGATATATCTATTATTGACAAAGAAGAACTGGTTGCCTTTTGATTTTTTGGCATATTCTGGTTTACCAATGTAGCCATGGACTCGCAAGATGTCAGTTGTTTCTTCTACTGGAATTAACTTGTCATTGATCGATTTATTGAATAAGCCTACGATACGCTGTCGCAATGAAGAGATGTCTAATTGATATAAATTATTGTCGTTATGGAAGCAGAAAAATCCAATTTCAGGATGAGCCAATGATACTTTTACAAATTCATCTAGGATATGGCGTAATTCTACTGGGTCTGACTTTAGAAATTTGCGACGAGCTGGCACATTAAAAAACAATTGTTTGACACTAAAATTTGAACCAACTGGAATAGAACATGGCTCCTGTTTGACCACTTCTGAGTTTTCAACTTTCAAGAGTACGCCTAATTCAGCATTTCTATTTCTTGTTTTTAATTCTACTTTGGCTACAGCAGCGATTGATGCAAGAGCTTCTCCCCGAAATCCTTTTGTTTGTATGTTAAATAGGTCTTCTGTTTTGCGGATCTTACTTGTTGCATGCCGTTCAAATGCCATGCGTGCATCTGTTTCTGTCATACCAGAGCCATCATCAATGACCTGAATTAAGGTTTTGCCAGAATCTTTAATGATGAGTTTGATGCTTGTTGCTCCTGCATCTACAGCATTTTCTAGTAACTCCTTGACCACTGAAGACGGACGTTGAATGACTTCGCCTGCTGCGATTTGGTTCGCAAGTACATCTGGTAATAATTGTATGATGTCTGGCATTGAAGAAAATCTATTCAAATGACTCCATAAACGAAGGCATATATTCTAATAAAAAGTAAAGCGTCAATAAGACTAGTGCCATCATGACGATCATAACGATACGATTGGATTTGCGAAGAGAACGTTTGTAAGCATCGCTGTCGTAACTTTTACCAATAGGCTTTTTAAAACTCCCTCTGAGTCGGAGTTTGATTGCTTCAGGATCAAGTTCTTTTTTCTCACCATCCTTACGATAAGGAGCCATCCGACGATCGAGATCATCCTTAGCAGGATCATAATACCTAGGAGTATATTCAAAACTTCGATGTTTGGTTCGTTTTCCGAATCCGAATAAAGACATACCCAAATGTAAAACATAGTTAAAGACTTAATCAATGCTTTTGAGAATAGAATTCCACCAGTTTTCAACAAACGAGTCAAACATTCAGTGTTTTCTATCTTTTTGACCATGACTTAGCTATTAATTAGCCATATAAATGCTTCGTTAATGATTGCTTAAAACGCGATTTTTATAGCTGCATTGATAAGAAATGGAGTTATTTGTAGTATGAGATGTCTGATTCTTTTACTCTTTATTGGCCTCAGTAGTATTCCGTTGAGTAGCCAAGAGGATTTTCGTTTTGAAGATGATGTTTATTTGGATTATATTAAAAGCGTCAAATTTCATCATTCTGGTCTAGTTACCTCTATGCCGCTGATTGATTTGGGGACCTCAGGTAGACTGGTGTTAACCTTTGATGATCTGGAAGGTGGAGATAAAAACTATGCATATGAGATCATACATTGCGACCGTAATTGGAAACGCAGTGACTTAGACGAATACGATTTCATTAATGGATTTAATAATGAGGAAATAAATAACGTTTCTTATTCAAGAGGGACGGACATTAACTACACGAACTATACGCTCACCTTACCTAATGATGATTTAGAATGGATAGTATCAGGCAATTACTTATTGGTAGTATATGAAGACGAATACGATAAAGTACCTGCGTTGACAAGGCGTTTTATGGTTGTAGAGCCTTTAGTGACAGTGCCAGGAGTTGTAGAAGATGCTAGAAATGTCGGTAGGGCTAGAACTCACCAGGAACTTGACTTTTCTATCAACAATAAAGATTTTAGAATCACAAATGCAATGAGTGAGATAGAGGTTGTCATCATGCAAAATCAACGGTGGGATACAGCAAAGAAAGGCGTCAAGCCTCGCTTTGTGCGAGGAGACAATATCGAATTTGGGTATGTTGGTGGTAATGAATTTCCAGCTGGCAAAGAATTCAGAATTGTTGATTTGAGAAGCTCTGAATATAGAGGAGAAGGGGTGTTTGCACTTGAGACTCGTAATAGAATAAAGGAAGCATTAGTCCAACTTGATCGAAGTAGATACTATCAAGGTTATCAGACATACGATGACATCAATGGTCAATTTGTCCTGGAGAATGTAGACAGAGGTCGACTATTGAATTCAGAATACATGAAAGTGTTTTTTAATATCGAACTAGAGACTCCCTTATATGAAGGAGATATTTATATTATTGGCGCATTCAATGATTGGAAATTAAAAGAAGAAAATAGATTAGAATATGACTCATTTAGAAACTTGTATTCTGTCAATTTTTTACTACGACAGGGCTTTTATGATTACGTATATGCAGTCAAAACAGATGACGGAATTGATTATTCTATCTTAGAAGGAGATCGATTTGAAACGAGAAATGAATACACTGTCTTAGTCTATTATTCTGAATTTGGATCTCGCTTTGATCGATTAATAGGTGTTGGAAATTTTGCTTCCAATAGATATTAAGTAATAGGTTTAGTATGTCAATTTTCCTTAATTATTAATTGAAGATGCGGCTGTATGCCATTCTACAAAAACGAAAATGAATGGATTGTAAACCCAATCGAGCAGTCATCCTGACAATTTTTTGGGAAGAAGGAGCAATGACTAATTAATCCATTTGGCTCAGTCTCAAAGTAAATAAGGTTGTCTGACTCACTTACAGTTAAATATTCGCTTGCGCAGGTTTCATACAAGTCATCAATTGTCATAGCTGCAAAACCAATTTCATTTGTACCAACTTCCTCATTTTCTTCAACATAATTTTCTTCTGTATTTACAATCTCTCCTGTATTTTCGTTGGTTGTGAATCCTTGATACGTACGTTTGACCACATTGTTATCTATCACAGTAATATCTGTCGTCCCGCCAAAACCAAATACCGATGATCTTGTAGAACTATACATATAAGAATCACCATTCTCATTTTTCAGTTCCTTCCAAAAATCAAGACTTTCATTGAAGCTTTGGTCTTCTTCACTGAGGATTTGTTCTACATTCTTATTGCATGACATGAGTAAACAGAACAGTAAACCACTTAAAACCAATTTTAGAGAATTTAACATAATATCTTTTATTTTTAAAGACGGTTGAATGAGTTATTATGGTTGGTCATCTGACAGTAAATATTTTCATAATGATGACAATTGCCATAGCAAGTGTAGCTGATACTCGCGCCAAACAAACGCAACAGTAAATCAAAATATATACTCTCTTGCAACTAAATTTGAATTTTCACCGTCTATAACAATGAAAGTCGGCCCTTTATCGAGTTCTTAGCTCTATTCATAGATTAAAAGCTAAACGATTGCCTGACTTTATTTAACATTGCAATGGAAAAACACATACGAATGCGAAATCTTGTCACTGCTCTCTTAATCATCTGCTCATTTATTGGAAACGCTCAAGAATCATGGAATCTTGAAAAATGCATTACGTATGCTTGGAACAATTCATTGAGCTTGACCCAGTCACAGCAGTCAGAACAGTTGGGAGCTATTAATCAAAAAGAAGCGCAACACGCCAAATACCCAAATTTATCTGGCACAGGCTCACTTCAACTGAATTTTGGTCGATCTCTTGATCCTACGACAGATGCTTTCACAACGAGGTCGTTCTTGTCCAATAACTTTGGATTAAATGCTTCAGTACCAATTTTCAATGGCTTTCAAATAAAAAATAGTCTAAAACAGGCAGGTTTTGATCTCGAAGCAGCTGTAAAGGACACAGAACAACTAAAGCAAGACATAGCCCTAGATGTAGCAAGTGCTTACCTGACTGCATTGTTCGCCAAAGAAAGACAAAGTACTGCCCAATTTGCACTCGACCTCAGCAATGAACAATTAGATCAAATTGATAAATTAATTGCAGCAGGGTCAAGACCTCGCAATGAACGACTGGACCTTTTAGCTCAAATTGCGACGAATGAACAAGCATTTATTAATGGTGCCAATGATTATACAATTGCCATTTTGAACTTGAAGCAATTAATGAATTATAATGTGGAGACGGCAATAGAATTGGTGGTTCCAGATGAAAACGCAATAACTTTGTTTAGCGATCCTGATTTATTGACCTTCGAAGAAGTGTACAAAAAAGCTGTATTAAATCAACCAAACATTGAAGCTGGAAATATTAGATTATTAAGTGCCGAAACTGGTATTGACATAGCTAAAGGGTCATTCTATCCTAGTGTTTCTGCAGGTGCTGGTTTATTTACGAATTATTCCAACCAGGCAATGAAGGTAGATGGATTTGAAGATATAGTGAATGAGACTCCTGTCATTTTAAATGGAACGAATGCTGTCTTAGGAATTCCTAGTGTAAATCCTATACTGTCTGACAATCCTTATTTTAATCAATTGGATGAAAACATAGCCTATGGAGTCGGACTTAATTTGAGTGTTCCCATTTATAATAATTATAGAACAAAAGCATCCGTCCAACGTGCGGAATTAAACTTAGAAGCTGCCAAAACGCAAAATGAACTGTTGCTTCAACAATTAAAAATTTCAGTCCAACAAGCACTCGCAGATGCCCAAACAGCAAAAAGTGCTTATGAAGCATCGCAGCAAAGCGTAGAAGCACAAGAAGCTGCATTTAAAAACGCCGAGAAGCGATTTGAATTGGGAGCGATTAACACCTATGACTACATCCTCGCAAAAAATCAACTAGATAATGCATCGGTAAATGCTATCATTGCGAAATATGATTATATATTTAGGACTAAAATTTTAGACTTCTACATCGGCAGACCGTTAACTTTGTAGTCGTTGTAGCACTCAAAGAAAACATGACAAAACGTAAAAAGAAGTCAAGAAGATGGTTGTTACTACTCTTGGTACTGGTTTTCGCAGCCTTATTAGCATTCCTATTTTATAAGAATCAGAATAAGCCTAAAGGTGAAGAGGTGACAACAGAGAAAGTATCAAAGCGTACAATATATGAGACAGTCTCTGCTAGTGGACGAATCTTCCCAGAAATCGAAGTGAAGATCAGCTCAGATGTGTCTGGAGAAATAGTCGAATTGAGGGTAGAAGAAGGAGATTCTGTCGTCACAGGTCAAATTCTAGCTAAAATTGATCCTGAAGCATATGTCTCCTCAGTGGAGCGGGGTAGAGCATCCCTTGACAATATGAAGGCACAAGTATCCATATCCAGATCTCAAATGCAAAACAATATTGCACAAAAAGAACAAATCCTAGCAAACTTAGAAAATGCAAAACAAATACATGCTCGTAATGAAAAGTTGAAAAATGATGGTGTCATCTCCACAGTGGAGTTTGAGCAGTCATTATCCAATTTGCGCGCATTAGAAGCAAATATTAAAGCGGCTGAAGCTGGCATCAATTCTTCTAAAGAAAGCATTAAAGCAGCAGAATTTCAAGTAAAAAGCTCTGAAGCTTCGCTTAAAGAGTTGACAACAAATCTAAATCGGACAACAATAAAAGCACCCCAAAGTGGCATTATCAGCAGTTTGTCTGTAGAACAAGGAGAGCGTGTCGTCGGTACTATCCAAATGACGGGAACAGAGATGATGAGAATTGCAAATCTTGATGCAATGGAAGTGCATGTCGAAGTAACTGAAAACGATATTCTAAAAGTATCTACAAAAGATAGCGTAGAGATAGAAGTTGACGCATACGTAGATAGAGTGTTTAGAGGTGTCATCACAGAGATTGCAAATAGTGCTGCTAATACAGCATCTGCTAGCACCTCATTGAATACTGATCAGGTCACCAACTTTATCGTCAAAGCGAGAATAGACCCAAGTTCGTACCGCTCGATGTCAAGATATCCATTCAGACCAGGTATGTCAGCATCAGTAGATATTTTTACCAATAAGTCAGAAAATGTGATCAGTGTTCCAATCCAAGCAGTGACTGTTAGAGAAAATGACGAAAAAGACATTGAAGAAGTTGTCTTCTTATACGAAGCTGATACAGCAAGAATGGTCAAGGTAAGAACAGGTATCCAAGATGATGATTATATACAGGTGCTTGAAGGTTTAGACGATGGTATTGAGATTGTGTCTGGTCCATACACCGCAGTGTCAAAGGTCATTGAGGAAGGCACAGAGTTGAGACATAAAGAAGAGAAAGAAGATAAGTCCTAGCCATTGTCCAAAGCAATCATCACTTTCGTCAAAAATCCTGTTCAGGGAAAAGTCAAGACTCGTTTAGCCAAAACAATAGGTCATAATCGTGCCTTAGACATTTATATACTACTAAGTAAATACACCAAAGGCATCATCAAATCAGTAGACGCAGATATTTATATTTTCTATGGCGATGATGTGCAAGACAATGATTTGTGGTCAGATGATACTTTTAAAAAAAAGCTTCAGCACGGTGTTGATTTGGGCGCTAGAATGCAACATGCCTTTGAATTGCTACTCGCAGACTATGACAAAGTCGTGATTGTAGGTAGTGATTGTCCACAGTTGACAAAGCAGCATTTGGACACGGCTTTTGATTCTCTTGATGAGACAGATATCGTCATTGGCCCAACTTTCGATGGCGGCTATTATATGATCGGCATGACAGAAATTTACCCCTTCCTATTCAATGATATTACTTGGAGTACAGATAGCGTATTTTCAACCACACTGGAGAGAATCTTTGCGAACAATCGAACGCTGACACAATTAGAGCGATTATCAGATGTTGATGTCGAAGATGATTTGAAATACATTGACTGGTTGTAGTCATGGATGTACAACTTCTATATCTCATTAATTTATTGCTAAGTGCATTTATGTGTGGTGTCATCTGGATCGTTCAGATTCTCATTTATCCATCATTCAGATTAGTGAAAGACAATAGACACCATCAATTCCATATGAAGGCAATTAGTTATGTTGTCATGCCAGCGATGATATTGGAGCTTGCTGGCCTTATCTATTTTTATTTTCTGACTTCTGATCCTTTAGTGTTGCTTGCCTTGGTTTTGCTATTTTTAACATGGTTATCCACTTTTTTTGTTCAAGTTCCACAGCATCAACGAATCCAATTAGAGACTACTGACCAATCAATAAATAAGCTTATTTCGTCGAATTGGATAAGAACAATTTTATGGTCTGCTAAAACTCTCTTACTTTTGTGGTATGGCAATGCCTAAGAGAGCATATGGACTTCCATTAAAACAACTTCTACGAAGACCGTTATCAAAGAAATCATTTTCTATTTCTAGTGATGAAATTGCACTTGTACTTTCAGGTGGAGGTGCCAGAGGTGCCTATCAGATTGGTGTGTGGAAAGCAATGGAAGAGAAGGGCTTAATGCCAAAAGTCAAACAAATATATGGCACATCAGTAGGTGCCATAAATGGCGCTGCTATTGTACAAGGAGATCTAGCTCTAGCAGAAAAGCTTTGGCGACAATTGGATTACAGCAGGGTATTTTCCAATCATAAGTCAATTGTGTCTTCTGCCGAATATAAGCCACGAGCGATATACCAAACCATCGTCAGGCTATTTAAAGATAAAGGGCTTGGCGTAGAGCCACTAAAAGAATTGCTTCACGAGACTCTAGATGAAGATAGAATAAGAGAATCACCAATCGATTTTGGTTTGGTCGTCGTCGAATTAAATTCATTCAAACCAAGATATCTGCGTAAAGAGGATATACCTGAAGGGGAGTTGATTGACTACATCATCGGTAGTGCCACATTCCCAGTCTTCAAAGCGCATTATGTGGAAGGCAAACGGATCATCGATGGCGGATTAATGGACAATCGACCATTCTCATTCTTGAAAGATCAGGATCACATCGGACAAGCGATTTGCATAGATTTGACAACGGCTAGGTATTTTTACAACAAGGACGCAGATCAAAAAGACATGCAAGTGAATTACATCAAAGCATCCAAATTACTAGGGTCACCGTTGGCATTTGATCTTACGCGCATCAACAAGAATATGAAAATGGGGTATGAGGACTTTAAGTTGTATTGTAAGTAAGGTGTCTGAATTAGGATTTTTAGGATTAATTGATTTTAGGATTACTTAGATTTATTTTGTTTGTTTTCTGGGTGTCTGAAGTTTAGTACTCTTTTAAATTCTATACTCTTTGATCCTAAATGATTAGTAGTCCTATGGGTAAATTCTAGACTTGGCAATAAGTTATGGCTTGAGCTAAATGTACATCTTCTGATCTTATTAGTGCTTTCAGTTCTACCATTATTTTATCTTTCACAAAAAAAAGTCCACACGACGAGTACCTATTTGTATGTCTTCATAAATTATTTCCATTTCCATCTCACGTACAAAAGAGAGACTTAGTCGTTCGAATTCTATAGCCAATGCCCTTTGATAAATCATCTGCTGAAAACCATTTCCTAATCTAGGATGTACCTTCATGGCACAACGAATAATTGTATGTGATAAACCCGCATCCTTCATGTTCTTTTAACTTTTTTCCATTGTCAGAATTAAGATTCATAGGATTCGAAGATTATAGGATTAATCCTCCATCCAATACATCCCAAAAATTCTAATTCAGACAGTTTTGAATTGCCATCACCTTTCAGATTTTTTCATTTTCTTCCATTCATTGAGTCGGCCTCGGTCTTTGAAGAATTTTCGTTTACTTAATCTCAATTTAAAGTTGGGTTCTGATTTTTTATGATGCCCATACTCCAAATGAATTTTCGCCTTACGTCGAGCATAACCTTCTTTTTTAGGAACGACAGACAAGTCTCTTCGTTTTAAATTAAAAAGTGGTATTGACAACCAAATATTTGGGTGCTCACGATGATAGTGACCTTCTATAAAAGCATCAAACGCACTAGATTGTACTTCCATTAATGGCACATAAAAAGTATCATTAATGAAGCTTAAATGGTTACTGATGGGAGCAAATTTTACATTTTTAAAACGATTGGGTAGTAATATTTTCCTTCCTATCTTTTTCATCCATGGAGCATCATCAATTATGAGATTATTTATTGTAAAATTGACTTCCCCATTGATAATCGTATCCCTTATTTGACCATCACCGTTACCTTTGTAAGACTGAAATATATCTGCATCAAAAGCTAAGGTGCCAGTCATATAGTCAACTGAGGAGAAATCCTTTTTGGTCAAATCTTCTATATCACTGATAAAGTGTTCAATGTCAATAGTCTTTGCAATTAATTTTGAATCAATGCTATCTATATCATCAGATATATATATGATTGAATTCATCAAAATATCGCTATCTCTATAGTCAAGTTTGGCATCAGTGATATAAAATGTCGAGTCTACAAGCAACAGTTCTGTAGAAAAGTTATGGATGCACAATTCATTTGAATATTCTAAAGTATCAAAACACAATATTATGTCAGGAGAAAAGCTATACAATAATTCACAAAACTTTCCCGTAGATGTTTTTGTCGTGGTTTCGTCAGTATCTACTTGGATTTCCATTTCACTTGGACCGGTATCAAAGATATCAATGAAATTTTTCCAAGTAACCCTTGGAGAGTAAATGTTACTTGTCGTACGAACTGGCTTACCTGTATCCTCAATAATTATCTCAGAAATATTCTGAACCTCTCCTTCAAATATTATCTCTTGATTAAGTGAATCTGATTGCATTAGAATACTGTATTTTGCATTATTTTCTTTGACAATAAGATCAATATTTGTCAGTGGAAAAGTAACTGATAGCGGTTCATAATACACATAGCTACTATCTATTGTTAAGTCAAATTCCCCATCAGAGATGATATTATCTAATGAGATTGTATCTCCAGTATAATTAACATCAAGTTCGAAATGACCATCATTAAAAAAGAATTGATCATTATTTAAATAGCTATTAAAAACAAGAGGATTCCCTTTTATTTTTATTGTTGTAACTAAATCTGTTTTTAACTTATATTCTAATGAATCAAAACGATCTACACGATCAAAATTTATATGCGCATACTCCACTCTTCGCATAGTACTATTAAAAATGATATCACCTTTTAAGCTTTTATTGACAATACCTATCGAGTCATCAATTACACCACTTAATCGCATTTTGATATCAAAATCTTTTGGTAAGAAATTAAGGTTTCGAAAGTCATCAATACCAAAATATTCAAATGCTGGTAGCAATTTTGATACGTTAATATCAACTGCATTAAAATATATGTCAAAAGGTGTCAGCTCATCAGTTGAAATATCAATATTACAACTAAAATCAATGTGCCCTTTTTCTAAATTTAAAGCAGCAGAATCTATAACTAAAACATCTTTATCAGGAAAATGCATATGTGCGGTAATATTCTCCATGGAGACATAATCATAATATCCTGACGAGTCGATTGTGAAATAAATGCTAGGTTGAAAATGATCCTGAAATCCCTTAAGGGTCTGTTTCATATCCCGACGTTTTTCAAAAGGAGTTTTTTGTACTTTATTAAAAGCTCCTTGTCCGAGTATGTGAATGAAATCTTCCCAACTCAATCTCTTAGCCCTCAAATTGACATTTGTAATAGACTTGATATTTTTTGTGCTATCTACAATTCCCATAAGATTTGTGATGGTTCCATCAAGATCAAGGCTATAATCTTGATCATCCGTCAAACCTGTTATATTAAAACTAACATCACCAGATTCCTTATTAAGAAGTAAAGTCTGTAATGGAAGAACCACTTGAGAAGGCAAGTATTCTACATTGCAATTATTAATAATCAAGTCAAGATCACTTTCCTTAATCAAATGTTGAATATTATTTATTTGTCCCTTTAGTTTAGCGTCAATATCGAATGTTCCACCATTAAATAAAAACTTGTTATTGTTAAATTTACTGCTGATCAACTCCGTTGGCCCATTAATCTGAGCATTTGAAGTAATCGTCGCAGGACGACCATTCCCTGCTAATATGACAGCATTATTTAAATCTATTTCTGCATTATTTGATATCGTCTTGGCATCATCGATATCAAATCTAATGTATCCTCTATCAGTTATAATTTTATTAAATGTTTCATCATTTACTTTATCATTAACAAAATGACCAGACAACTTTGTATTATAAAAGACCTGATTTCGTATGTATAAGGTATTGCCAGGAAACATAAAATCAATATCAACACGCAGCGGATGCGTAGGCATAATTGTAAGCCTTGCATCTGCTTTAAATTTTCCTTCAGCTCTAAATGGTTCTAAGGTCGTCTGTAGATTAGGCGATAGCAATAGCTTAATAGCCTCAAAGTCTGTGGTATTATTTATAAAATGTAAATATGAGTACTTTTCATTTTTTTTGTAAAACACTGCTGAAGCCAATATATTCTGATCATTAATGGCTAGAGTAGTTTGATCGATATGTATCCCATCTTGTTTAATGTGTAGATTAATTTGGCCACTAACAGTAGCATTTTTTAGGAATGAGCCATTGTCTTTGTTGAGTGTAAAGTCATTGATATTTAGATCCAATAGGGTGCTAATTCGTCTAGTACCATCTGCATTTTGATATATATTAGCTCTTCCACTTTTTGCTAATGCGATGATGGATTGGTGTTTATCATCTGTGACATAAGATAGCAACGTGTGGTTTAAATCAACTTGCAATGAATCAGTATTTACCGACCACCTTTTACTTTCTGTATTATCTGAAGATGACTTAGCAGGTTCAAAAATGTCATTAAAATTAAAATGCCCCAATGAATCTCGATGGATATAGATCTCTCCACAATCTAATCGAATATGTTTAATTGATAGACGTTTGTGTTCCCAGGTACAATTTTCAATATCTAATGAGATCTCATTAACAGCGACGATATATTTTTCGTCTTTAGAATCTGAAGCATCTATGACTTTAAAATTCTCTAAGCTCAAATTACCATAGGGATAATTTGCAATGATATCTGTGTCTACCCGATCAAACTCTATACGGAGATCTCCCATACCAGGAAAGCCTGAGATAACCTTAGTTGCACTCGACTGAAAATAAAGGAAAAAGCCTATTACGAATAGCAGAGCTACGACAACCAAATTGACAATCACATAGAAAATACATTTTCCTAATCTCTTAAGTACTTTACGCATAGAACTTTTGACATCTCAAGAACCAATAAGTCCTCTCTACAAAGATAGTTATTGCAATGATACGAACTGTCAAAAGCATAACACAACAACGAAACCTGAATCCATTGATGGGTTGCTTTTCACTTAACTATTTATAGATAGATTTTTTTTTGAGCGCCAATAAAGCTTAGAAAGACCTTTGAACACATTGATCTCTAGAGGTTAGGATATGTATATTGTTAATTCTACCATTAGGATGAAAACGAAATACAACCAATATGTCAGGCTCTATATCATGTATTTTTTTTAATCAGCGTTAAAGGAAAAGTCGGTTCTAACCGATAGTGACAGAAGAGAAATTTATGAAGGAAATCAATGACATGTGATGTCTTTGCCTAAAGCAAGAGCGAAGCGGTATTATACAGAGGCTAGTAGAGTTGGGTAAGCAAGCACTGCCTGTCCCGCCTTAGCGAGATCATTGTAAAGCCCAAATAATATCAAAAGGCTTTACTGGTAGATCAAGCGGATTTAGACGTAAAGAATTTGCCCTTACTTGAATGATTGACTTGTGATGACAGAGTCAAAATTAGATTGACTAAATGTCAATCTAAAAAGAAGTAACCGATACATGAATAGGCCTTTCTTGTTCACTCGTTTTAAAGATAGTCACTATAGATACTTTGATTCTATTTCAATTTTTAACTCTTCAGCGAATTCAACAGTTGATTTACTTAGACCTAATATTGTGCTTTGATAAGTCAAGAGTCTTTTGTACTTTATTTTAAATTCATTAGTATTCCATACATAAAATTCATTTACCCCTTTGTCTAAATTTGGTACAACTTGCTCATCATAGTATAGATTGTACTTATCTATCTGATTAATCATGTTTTGATGGACAGTATGAAATCTTGAAACTTCTTTAAAAATTTCTGGATCTATATTATTAAGCTTTCCAGATATGAGCATAGAATTAATTAATTCAATGTTCCAATAATCACCTAGTAATCCGAAACCGATTGGCAGTTCTTTCTTTTCTTTCAGAATATATTTTTGAGTCTTTTCTACAATTGCTTATGCATTACGGATAATTATAAATAGAGTATGACCGCAGGGAATATTCCTTCTAATACATTGTTGCATACAGCCGACGTTCTAAAAACTTACCTAAATTAATCATACTTAAAATGATTGATCAAACATTTCCAGTAGTTTCTAGCCAATCCCTTGATTTGGTATTTCATTTTTATTTTCTTTAAAGACACTTTAAATTTATAATAGTTGCATAATTTTACTTGATTGAATTCAAAACTACCATTTGAATATTGTTGTTTGAAAGTGCCTTGAGAATATGTACATTTATTGGGTTGTATGTCACGGAATTGTGATATGTGGCGGATTTGGCGACTGTAGATATTTTGCAAAAGATCGAAAAAATTAAATTATCATGAATCTGCTAATGGATGAACTGAGATAGTCATGTGTTCAACAAACAGAATTGAGTCTAAATCACATTTAAAATTGAATTCAAGATTAAAATTTTTCCCCAATACAAAATATGATACCAATGATCTAAGCATTTAAATTAAAAAAGTGATTCGATTTTCCCAAAGCCCAACATCGATGCACAACACTACCAAAATGTCGTGGGGTGCCCTGCACCCACGGAACATTTGTAGCTAATTGTTATGTCCAGGATTTTTTATTTCAATCTAATTTAGTTTTCAAATCCAATCTTTCATGTAGGATTCGAATAACAATGCACTCCTGTTCTGTTAATCTGTAAAATATGAGATGACGATTAACATTTAATTTTCTGTAATTCCCTTTCTTGTGATAATATAGGGAGCCGATGTTAGGATTATTCGATATGGTGACCATAGAATCAAATAGTTCATCTTGATACTTTTCTGCTTGTAAAATCCCCCAGGTTAAAAAAGTAAATTCAAAAATCTCCTCTACATCAATTATTGCTTTTGGGCTTAATAGCAATTTAAGCATCTATGTTATATTTCTTTCGCATTCTCATTTTAAACTTTTCATTATTGAATGCAATAGGTTTTCCGCTTTCTTCTCCTATTGTAAGGGCTTTATTTATAGCCTTTATTTTCTTTTTTTCAACTTCAAGGAGTCGCAATCCACTTCTCAAGACTTCACTTGCTGATGAATAACGGCCTGATTTAATTTCACTTTGAACAAATTTTTCAAAATGGTCTCCAAGTATAATTGAAGTATTTTTTGCCATATTCTTAAGTTTTAATTTTAAAAGTACCATATTCTGGTATATAATGCAACTTTATTCTGTCTTGGACATAGCGGATGATGATAGGTCGTCGTCTCTGACGAAGGAGGATATGCGATCCTATCGAATGAGTGGCAGATCAACTCGTAGTAGTGATGAAGCTTTTGTAATGAGAGTGGAGCGAAGGGGTTGACATGCTCTGGGTATTTTCATCTGAACAACCTTTCGACATTCGTCGTAATGGAATGACTCTGTAGCGTATCCGATTCTATTGAAGTGGCGTTCATTAGGATGGGTATGAAGAGCCGTGTCAGCTGTGAGGTTCATGCACGGTTCTGTGAGAGGCTTAGGGGTGAGAGTCCCCTTTGCTTACTCGATTTCTTTTATTCATCATGGTGTAAATCTTACAAATGTTTCACCATTAAATTTATACACTCCTGTTTCATGTGTGCCAAGCCAAATTTGGTCTTGTTTGTCCTTGTAAATAGAGAAAATAGTAATGTCTTTACCATTATCTTTTACCTGATAATGAGTTGACTTTTCTCCATCGTATTTCCAAACACCTCTGTCGTAAGTTGCCATCCAAATATTATCCTCGTGATCTTTTATAGCAGACATGAAATAGATATAATCTCTCCCGTCTTCTAATTTGATACCATCTATGCCATTTTCTCTTTCGTATTTGACTAAAACATTTCCATCTTTTTTTATGCTGTCAGGTGAAATGTTGAAACGATAACGGGTATTACAGAACCAGTATTTGCCTTTTTCGTCTTCAAGAATGGAACGAATTCCAAACGACCCCCCATTTGGAGTATTTGTCAAGTGGTCTTCAAATAGCCAACTAAGTGAATTCCCATCATAACGGCAGATCCCAAAGTTAGATGTGCCAAACCACACTGTTCCTTTACTGTCCTTATAGATATAATACACATCATAGGGACTCCATGGGTTATTTGGAAACCTTGCGAAATACTCGTCAGCCAAGTAGTGTTTCGGAAATTCGAGCTGATAAAGGTTTTTTCCGTCATAACGATAAGGTCCATTTTCTCCTTCTTTTCCTAGAATGCCAAACCATAAATCATCAGGTTGGAGTTTCCAATTATGTTTTGAAGATTTGCTTGGAATAGCGGTCAATGTCGTAAACGTTTGTCCATCAAATTTATGGATACCTTCCAAAGTTGAAATGTAAATATTTCCTTGTTTGTCTTCTTGAATAGCTCTGGTGCGATTGCTGCTTAATCCGTCCTTTGTTGAAAAATTAATAATTGTCTTTCCATTAAAACGAAATACACCATCTTTGTCACTGCCATACCAGTAGTCACCGTTTTTAGCTTGAAATACAATCCAAATACTTATACTGAGTTCTGAGACAGTGTCTCCTAAAACAACTTTAGAATTGTGGTTTGCATTTTTAATTGAATTTTGTCCGTTGCATGAAGTCAATAAAATCAAGATGTGAAAAATTAGAAGTGTATTTAATTTCATTTTCTCTGTGTTTGAAAAAATCATTTTCTTCATTTAGTTACCGATAACTTACGTATAATGAAATCTGACGTGGGCGATTAGCTTATGGCATGATATCTAGTGTGTGTGCCCAGCATGGGCAGATACCCTGAAAGGTAGCTATATATTCTAGAGGGTGCAAGTCCCCCGCAGTGACTGCGGGGCAGGCTCTTATACGCCAGTTTGACGACTGGAAGTATTAGTAGGCTGCAAGGGCGTAAGGGATGACCCTTAGTCTGAAGGTCTTTGATGCAGACATTTATCGTCGGTGAAGCAGGACTACAAAAGTCGGTTCTAACGAATAGTGACTGAAGAGAAATTTCTGAAAGAAATCAAAGACATATGATGTCTTTGTCGAAATGGATGACTGACTGGTTTTGATGGAGTCAAAATTAATCAGACTAAATGTCTGATTAAAAGGAATGAACCGATACATCAGTATCGGGTGGGCTGCGAATACCAACCCTCGAAGGTTTCACAATCTAGAAGAACGAATGCACCCGCAGGGTAGAGGTCTAATAGACCTCTAATGAAGAGAACAGCATGCTGGCGGGTAAGCAACGAGACCCGTTTTGAAATTCAATATGGAAGCTTCGGATAGCCATATTTTAGATTAGAGACTACTTTTAAGTGGTGTAAAGAGCACTTGGGATTATGGGTAATCGAACCGCCGTGTACTTGCCTTTGCCGGCAGGCAGGCGAGAACCCTACGTACGGTGGTGTGAGAGGTGCATCCCATCAGCGACCGCTGGTGGAGCCGTCTACTCGACTATCTTGCGTACTTCAATTTCTCCAAAGTATATTTTGACTTTGAAAAGTTACTCTCTTTCTGAAATTTAGCCAATTCGTTTTTAGCTTCTATAAACATCCAAAGTTGAGGGTCTATTGAAAATATTGCACCTATCTTTGTTGCTAATTTATTATTTAATCTTCTTCTCCCTTTTAGCACAGCGTGCAAGTTTGTGTTTTCATATTCTATCAGATCAGCAAACTTGGTCTTCTTGACTTTGTAAATTTCAAGTAATTCATTTAGGAATTCACCTACTGGTTTAATTTGTTTGATTGGCTCGTCCAAGTATCTTTTCATTTTTAGATGCAATCCAATGCGATGAAAGTTCATTTTCTCGTCTTCAGAATAATCTTCAGATTGAGCTTTAATTATTCTCTTAAGCATCTTTATATCCTCTGGAGACGATTGATGATTTTGGTCGCCGATGAGATGGTCAAAATATTTATCTTTTCCTTTCATATGTCTATTTTTAGATGTTTCTTTATTAACTTCAATCCATTGGTTGGGTTTATTTGCATTCTCTCCCTGAACACAAGTTCAGCATTGTATTTTTCTATATAATAGTCAATTAATCTTCCTTTACTGAAGAAGGACAGGTATCCTTTGTATGGGCCTTTGTTGAACTCAAATGATAAGAGGCAAGCATAAGACATAAGTATTTGTGCAGCATTAATATACTTACCTCTTGAGCCATAATTTGAAGGAGCAACTTCTATATTTTTCATTTCAAAGAATTCATCATCTATAAATTGAATTAAAAGCAATGCTTCTATCTCTTGTGTTTGGAGCTTGTAGACTTTTGATTTTACAGATTTGGCAAGTTCATACCAATTAAAATTCCAATCCTTAAGCTTTTTTAGCTGTGTATGCTTTGTTTCAAGGATTTCTCCGTTTACTCTATTTCCTTTTTTATCTATTAGTGGAACATGCACATAGTAAATATATCATATATTGATACTGTACGCAAGTATTTGGGTTTTTTTCGATATGCAAGATAACGGATCGTTGATATGGAGCGGACGTAGCGTAAGCGAGTCTGATCTCATATCACTCGTGTGTGCCCAGCATGGGCAGCTATCCTGAAAGGTAGCTATATATTCTAGAGGGTGCAAGTCCCTTATACGCCAGTTTGACGACTGGAAGTATTAGTAAGCTGCAAGGGCGTAAAGGGTGACCCTTAGTCTAAAAGCCTGTCAAGCCTTTGGCTGGGAAGCAGGACTACAAAAGTCGGTTCTAACGAATAGTGACTGAAGAGAAATTTCTGAAAGAAATCAAAGACATGTGATGTCTTTGACGAAATGGATGATTGACTGTTTTTGACGGAGTCAAAATTAATCAGACTAAATGTCTGATTAAAAGGAATGAACCGATACATCAGTATCGGGTGGGCAGG
>Ga0114957_1000290_pt1 | contig 69227 bp, 67 predicted proteins | sample BantaG_FD_87175 | JGI IMG/M metagenome (GOLD analysis project Ga0114957, IMG submission 87175) | Marine algal microbial communities from Bantry Bay, Ireland - BantryBay_4 metaG | ecosystem: Host-associated > Algae > Red algae > Unclassified | place: Bantry Bay, Ireland | collected 2014-11-21 | reverse complement strand
TGAGCGCGATTAAACAATACACCGAGCTCGGTTCGGGCTTTAAGATTGCCATGCGTGACCTTGAAATCCGAGGCGCGGGCAGCCTCCTCGGCACTAAGCAATCCGGCCACATCACCGCCGTCGGCTTCGAGCTCTACTGCCAGCTTCTCCACCAATCGGTCGACCAACTTCAGGGAAAAACGAAAAGCCTCAGAGCGGACGCCGTTGTCAAAATCGACTTCCTCGAGTTCTCAGAAACGGCGCATTTGGAGAAAAAAAAGAAGCTTCCCGCCTTCTTCCCCCGCACTTACGGGCCGGACCCCGAAATGCGTGTCGCAGCCTACCGCCAACTGGCCTCGACCCAGACCGAAAAGGAACTCGATCAGCTCGCTAAGGACTGGCGGGACCGCTTCGGCCGCATCCCCCCGCCCGTCCATGCAATTATCGAGGTCAATCGCATCCGCATCGTCGCTTCCTCTAAAGCGGTGCAAGCGGTCGAGATCAAAAACAACCGCCTCATGCTCATGAAAAATGGCGACTATCTCCTCCCCGCCGACGGCAAGTTTCCCCGCTTGAGTTCCTCGCGACTCCCCTCTAAGCTTAAGGAAGCTGTCCACCTCCTCAAAACCCTCTAAATCTACGAAATGCGATTCTTAGCAACCCTTTCTCTCGTGGCGGCAGCTGCCATGAGTCTCTCCTCCGGCGCCGTGCGCGTCAACGGCATCGCCGCCAAAGCTAATGGCGAGATCGTCACCATGAACGAGCTCATGATCAAGCTCGCCCCGATGCAGTCGATCCTCATGGCCCAGTCACCCCGGCGAGGCCCCGCGTATGAAAAAACTCTCGGCGAGATGCGCGACAAGCTCCTCGATGAACTCATCGACCGCACCATTATCTACTCTGAGTTTAAAGATCGCATCAATGCCATCCCAGATCACATCGTCGAAGAAGAGATCGAGAAGATTATTCAAAAAGTCTATGCTGGTGACCGGAAGCTCTTCCGCGAATATCTCAAAGCAACCAATCTCAGCTACGCTCAGTTCAAGGACCAACAGCGAAAGGAGATCCTCGTGACCATTATCAAGAGTCAGCAATTCGGCGATCCTCCGCCCGCCACCGATGCCGAGCTTCGAAAAGAATATCGCGACTGGGCCCGCGCAAATCGGGACCGCACCAAAGATGTCGGCAGCTACCGTAAAATATACATCTCGAAAAGGGATCGCTTTGACATCTCAGTCACCCCGGAATCTCAGCTCAAGCTCGCCGAGGACCTCGTGAAAAAGCTTAAAAATGGCGCTGATTTCGCGACGCTTGCCAAGGAGCATTCCAAAGACTCGAAAGCCTCCGAAGGCGGGCTTTGGAAAGATGTCCCCCGCACTGACCTTAACATGGAGTTCGGCTACCTCGTCTTCGAAACCGAGGGAAGCGAAGTCCTCGGACCCTTCGAGGACCAGCGCGGCTTCACCATCTTCAAGGTCATAGATCGGAAATACGGCCCCGCCAAGCCCTTGGCTAGCGTCAAGAAAGAGATGCAAAAGCGAGTCAGCAACAAAAAGAAGAACGCTAGGTTTCAGGCGTGGATGAAGAAGCTTCGGGATCGCGTTCCCATTAAAAAGATGATCTAATCCCCGGAATGCAAATCGCCGTTTATGCCGGAAGCTTCGATCCTCCCACCAATGGCCATCTCTGGATGATCCGCCAAGGTCTCGAACTTTTTGACCGACTCGTCGTCGCCATCGGGACCAACCCCGGTAAAAGCTATACCTTTTCCGTAGCAGAACGCCTCGATCTTCTCCGACAGTCCATCCCCTCCTGCGAACGACTCACCATCACCAGCTTTGATAATCGCTATCTTGTCGATTATGCCAACGAGGTCGGCGCCGAGTTCATCCTCCGCGGGATCCGCTCGCCTCAGGATTACGAATACGAGCGCATGATGCGCCATATCAATGCCGATATGGCTCCCAATATTAAGACCACCTTCCTCATGCCGCCCCGCGACATCGCCGAGCTCTCCTCCAGCATGATCAAGGGTCTCACCGGACCCGCCGGATGGGAAAAGACGGTCCGCCGCTACGTCCCCCCGCCAGTCTTCGACGCCTTGAAGGAAGACGTCCGCAAAAACTCATGAGCACCCTTGCCATCGCGGTGGGGGCCTTTTTCCTCTACCTCCTCGCCTACCACACCTACGGGAAATGGTTGGCTAACAAACTCTTCCGGCTCGATAAAAAGGCCCTCGTGCCGTCGCTCGAATTGGAAGATGGTGTCGATTACGTCCCCAGCGATAAAAAGGTTATTTTTGGTCATCATTTCACCTCCATCGCCGGAACCGGACCCATCGTGGGGCCCGCGCTCGCCGTTATCTGGGGCTGGGTCCCCGCCCTTATCTGGGTCCTCTTCGGCTCGATCTTCATCGGAGCGGTTCACGATCTGGGCGCGCTTGTCGTCTCCCTCCGGAATAAGGGCCAGACCGTGGGCGACATCGCCGGACGCGTCATCACCAAGCGGACGCGCGTCCTTTTCTTAAGCATTCTCTTCCTCGCACTCACCATCGTGCTCGCCATCTTCGGCCTCGTCATTGCAGCCGTTTTTAAACAATACCCACAAGCCATCTTCCCCTGTCTCATTCAGATTCCTCTCGCCGTCCTGATCGGCCTCACGCTGCACCGGAAGGGCGCTAATATTCTCATCCCCTCATTTCTCGCGCTCACTCTCATGATGCTCTCGGTAGCTTACGGAAACACGGGATTTCTGGGAAATTTTAACTCCGCGATGGCGAGCCTCTCGATCCTTGAGTGGTGCGCCATTCTCCTTGGCTATTGCTTCTTCGCCTCGGTCCTCCCCGTCTGGATCCTCCTCCAGCCGCGCGACTTCATCAACAGCCTGCAGCTTCTTTTCGCACTCGGCCTAGTTGTCATCGGGCTCATCGTTGCGGCCTTCATCGGCGGAGCAGCCCCAGAGCCCGAGGCCGCCCGCATTCCTCTCGAAATCGTGGCACCCGCAGTGAATCTCTCGCCCGCTGGAGCCCCTTCCATCTTCCCCTTCCTCTTCATCACCATCGCCTGTGGGGCCATCTCTGGATTTCACTGCCTCGTGTCTTCCGGGACCTCATCGAAGCAGTTGAAGTGCGAGACCGACGCTCAATTCATCGGCTACGGAGCCATGCTCACGGAGGGATTTCTCGCCGTGCTCGTCATCCTCGCCTGCGTCGCGGGCCTCGGGCTCGGCTCGGGCTCCGCGAGCGGGACCTTATTTGGAGTCGAAGCCTTCGAGTCCCGCTATTCCTCTTGGTCCGCCGCTGGCGGACTCGCCCAAAAGATCGGCGCATTTGTCGAAGGGAGTGCGAACTTTCTGAAAGCACTCGGCATCCCGGCTTCCTTCGCCATTGCCCTCATGGGCGTCTTTGTCACCTCCTTCGCCGCCACCACGCTCGACACTGCTTGCCGCCTCCAGCGCTACGTCGTGCAAGAACTCGCCGCCAGTCTCATCGATCGTGATCAAGCCCCACCGTGGAACCCTCTCAAGTGGCTCACGAACCGCTACGCTGCTACGCTTTTTGCAATCATGATCGCCTTTTCCATCGCCCAACTCCCCGGTTCGGATGGCACCCCGGGCAAAGGCGGCACCATTCTCTGGCCTCTCTTCGGAGCGATCAACCAGCTCCTCGCCGGGCTCTCATTTCTGGTTATTACCTTTTGGCTTCGCCGCCGCCGCCTCCCCATCGCCCTCACTCTTATTCCAGGAATTCTCATGCTCTTCCTCCCCGCCATCGCGATGTCTCTCAACCTCCGCGACTACGCCATACAAAATAACTGGCTCCTCTTTGGCCTCGGTTTTGCTACTCTCCTTTTGGAAGTTTGGATGATCGTCGAAGCCTTGGCCATTTGGAAAAAAGTCGAAGGCGTTCTTGAAGTTCCTCCCACTAAGCCCACCCCGAGCCCTAAGGTCGGCAGATCTTGTTAAATGAAAATTTTTAGTTTCCTCCTCATTCTCAGTTTTACGCACCCCGGCCTTGTCGCCGAGGAGCCATCCGCCGCACCTTGCCGCTGCTGTCTTCTCAACCGGGTCTACGCCCCTTACTTAAAAGATCTCCCCCCTCCGAAGAAGCGTGACAAGATCGGCAATAGCTCCCTCAAAATCACGACCGATTCCAAAGAGGCCCAGAAGTGGTTTAATCAAGGTCTCAACCTTCTCCATGCCTTCTGGGAATTCGAGGCCTACCGCGCCTTCCTCCAAGCCGCCGAAGCGGACCCCGAGTGCGCCATGGCCTATTGGGGGATCGGAATGTCACTTCCCGGGAAGAATCCCGAAGCTCTCTTCGAGAGAAAAATCGCCCTCGAGAACGCCTTAAAATTTTCAAAGAATGCCTCGAAGTCGGAGCAGTATTATATCCGCTCTCTCGAAGCTCTCATCAAGTCCGGTCCCACCAAAGCTCGCGAGATCATGCGCGAGTGCCTTGAAGCCTATCCCGCCGATCCTGAAGCCGCCGCCTTCCTTAGCTACTGGTCACGCGATGGATACGATGAACAAGGCAAACCGCGCCCCGGCAGCCAAGAAGGCCTGGAAGTGTTCAGTCGCGCCATTAAACGAAACCCTAACCATGCCGGCCTCCACCACTACCGTATCCACCTCATGGAACCCGGCCCCGATTTTGCCGAGGCGCTCGACTCCGCCCTTCTCCTCCCTGAACTCTGTTCTAATGCACCCCACCTCGTACACATGCCGGGTCATATTTTCTATCTTCAGGGCGACTACCACCGAGCCGTCCAGATCTTCCAACTCTCACGTCGGGTCGAGGAAGCTTATCTCACCGCCGAGAAGGTCCCTGCCATCGACTCCCCGAACTACCTCCATAACCTCCACTTCCTTGCTTACGCCGCGATGGAAAGCGGAGAGATCGATGTCGCCCTCGAAGCCGCTGCCACCTTCGCCAGCTGCCAAATCCCGACCGACCGCCATCAAGCCATCGGCTCAGCGCAAGCGAAATACCTCGCACAGCAAGTCACCGCTCTCGTTCACGCTCGCTTAGGCGATTATGAAGAAGCACTCGAGCTTATCAAGCCTGAGACGCTCCACGCCCACGCCGCCCCGCGCTTATTTCTCGAGGGCTTCAAATGCTACTTCGAGCTCCGAGCCATGCTCGCGCAAAGCGAACCCGCTCCCCGAACCGACATCCTCAAGGCCAAGATTAAGTTCCGCAGCATCATCCAGCAATATCAAAGAAATAAGCCCATTATTAACTCGGTCGCCGTAGCCATGCCCTACGAGACCAGCCGCGTGACTCTGCATCTTCTCTCGGCCGAGCTCGATCCCTTTGTCGAATCCGCTGAAGCCTCAGACGAGTCGCTCGCATTCACGATGGAGCTGGCCGCCGAAAAGCAGAAAGGCTTAAGCTACATCGAGCCGCCCTTTCTCCCTTGGTGTCTCGAGGAACAGTTCGCTGGCTTGTGGCTTGAGCGAGGAAATAAAACGAAAGCCGCCCAGTGGTATCGCAAGGCCCTCGTGAACCGGCCCAAGTCAGGCCTAGCCCTCCTCGGACTCGCGCGCGCTACCGGTGAGAAACACGACTACTCCGCCTTCCTTAAAGCTTGGGAACATGCCGATGGTAACCGCCCGGAGCTTGCGGAAGCACGAGCCGCAATCGCCGAGTAGCTCCCCCCCCCGATCGCCGACGCTGCCGACTGCCGATCGGGTTTGGAGTTGCCATTGACCCCTGATGGCCCTAGGCCCCTCGAACCATCATGTTCAAACTGATCTACCGCAAATACGGACAAGGAATCCGCTGGAAGGACGAAGTCTTGGCTGGAGCCACCGTCACCCTCGCGATGATTCCCGAAGCGGTCGCCTTCGCCTTTGTAGCAGGCGTGGATCCCCTCCTCGGCCTCTATGCCTCGTTCTTCCTCGGCCTCATCACCGCCATCTTCGGCGGTCGCCCCGGGATGATCTCCGGAGCAGCCGGTGCCACCGCCGTCGCCACGATCTCAGTTATCCTTCTCTGGGGCCTCGAGTATCTCTTCGCCGCCGTCATCCTTGCCGGAGTCATTCAAATCCTTGTCGGCCTCTTTAAAATGGGCCGCTTCATCCGCCTCCTGCCCCACTCGGTTATGCTCGGCTTTGTCAATGGTCTCGCCATCGTCATCGGCTGGGCCCAGTTCAATCAATTCAAAACAAACGAGCGCATTGTCTACGAACCAGGCCAAGGCTTCATGCAAATCGGCGATTGGATGAGCCTTGGATCGTCTGAAGCCATCACGATGGCCGCCGTCATCATCGGCACCATGCTCATCTGCCACTTCCTCCCAAAGTTCACCAGAGCAGTCCCTGCCCCCCTCGTCGCCATCGTTCTAGGAACCCTGCTCGTCGCCTTCATCCCCGCCCTTAATACCAAAACCGTGGCCGACGTCGTCGAAACCCAGCGGGAACTTCAGCGCGAAAAGGCCGTCAAAATTGAAAAGTTTAAGGAAGGGCAAGAGTCGATTCTCTTGTCCGAGGTCGATGCCAAGGGCCAAGAAATCGCGGAGATCACCCTTTCCAAAGAAGAGATGGGACCCATCCGCGAAGGCCTCAAAGCAGACCTTCCGACCTTCCACATCCCGGAAATCTCTTGGTCGAATTCTGATGGCTTGAGCGCCATCTTCTTCCTCGCTCTCGCGATCGCGAGCATCGGTCTCGTCGAGTCCCTCATGACCCTCTCCTTGATCGATGAACTCACCGAGACCCGTGGCTCTTCGAACCGGGAATGTGTCGCGCTAGGCGGTGCCAATGTCGTCACCGGACTCTTCGGCGGGATCGGCGGCTGCGCCATGATTGGCCAAAGTATGGTCAATATCAACTCCGGCGGACGGGGTCGCCTCTCTGGAATATCGGCTGCCGTCATTCTCCTCGCCTTCATTCTTTTTGCTCCCGGAGCGATTGAAATGATCCCCATTGGCTGCCTCATCGGGGTCATGTTCATGGTCGTCATTGCCACCTTCGCTTGGTCCAGCCTCCGCATGGTGGGTAAGGTTCCCAAGACCGATCTCTGGGTCATCTTTGCGGTTTCGGTCATCACCGTAATCTCCCATAACCTCGCCCTCGCCGTGGGCATCGGAATCATTATCAGCGCCCTTGCCTATTGCTGGGAGCGCTCCCAAGAGCTCGTCCTTGAACTCTTTGAAGAGAGTGAAAATAGCCGCACTTATAAAGTGCGCGGTCCTATCTTCTTTGGGTCGATCCAGCAGTTTAAGGATCTTTTCAATCCTGCTGAAGATCCTGAGAACGTCTACCTTAACTTCCGCCGATCAAAGGTCTGCGATCACTCCGCCATCGAGGCCATTCACGGCATAAGCGAAAAATATCGCGCACTTGGAAAAAAGCTCCACCTCATCAATCTCGACCCCTCCTGCAGCCACATCCTGAATAAGGCTGGCGATCTCGTAGAGGGAGAATATTACGGGAAAGTCAGCGGCGGGCACTAGCAGATCGTCTCTCGCCGCTCGTCAGGCTGCCCCTTGCTTTTTGCGCAGGAGAATTTTAGCCTACCCACGTGCACCATCGGGAGAATCACCGCATCAATCGCTCAGGTTGGCTCCGGGCCGCCGTGCTGGGAGCAAATGACGGTATCGTCTCGACCGCGAGCCTCATCATGGGAGTAGCTGCCGCTGGAGTCGGGCGGGAAAATATCGTCCTCGCTGGCATCGCCGGCCTCACCGCAGGTGCGATATCGATGGCCGCGGGCGAATACGTCTCAGTCAAATCTCAAGCCGACACCGAGGAAGCCGACCTAAAGATGGAGGCGCGGGAGCTAAAAAATTACCCCCGTGAGGAACTCGCTGAGCTCGCTAAAATTTATCAAGAGCGCGGCCTCGACCCTAACCTCGCTCTCGAGGTCGCCCGGCAGATGACGGATCATGACGCCCTCGAGGCGCACGCTCGTGACGAAATCGGAATCTCTACCGCCCTCAGCGCCCGCCCCCTGCAGGCCGCCTTCGCCTCAGCGGGAATGTTTGCCCTTGGCGCTGCCATCCCCGTCTTGATCGCGATGGTCGCGCCACTCAGCCAGCTCCTCTACCTGACCCCGGCGGTTGTCGTTCTCATGCTGGGAGTTCTCGGTGGCGCTGCCGCCAAGGCCGGAGGAGCATCCATCGCACGCGGAGCTATCCGCGTCTGCCTCTGGGGTAGCATCGCGATGGGTCTAACCGCCCTCGTCGGTCACCTCTTCGGGGTGAAGCTCTAGCACCTTATCTCAACTCAGGCCTGCACCCGGAGCGAAAAAGCGGACCTTATTTATCAGTGACCGCACCCTCGCTCGCACTCGTGACGAGCTTGGCATACTTCGCAAGCACTCCCCGGGTATAATGAGGCTCCGGCTGAACCCATGTCGCGCGGCGCGCCTCCAAGTCGGCACTCGTAGAGATTTCATTATTATCAGAATCAATGGTGATCGTATCACCTTCCTCAAGAAGACCGATCGGTCCGCCCTCAAAAGCTTCCGGCGTGATATGGCCTACCACAAATCCGTGACTACCACCAGAAAAGCGACCATCGGTGATCAAAGCAACCTTGTCACCCAAGCCCCGGCCCATCACCGCCGCCGTCGGCCCGAGCATCTCGCGCATTCCCGGACCGCCCTTCGGTCCCTCGCGGCGAATCACAATGACATCGCCAGCCACGATCTCACCAGCGAGGATCGCATTCATCCCCCCTTCTTCCGAATCGAAGACCCTTGCGCGGCCCGTGAAAGTGAGCCCCTCTTTACCCGAAATCTTGGCAACTGAACCGGAGGGAGCGAGATTCCCGTAAAGAATTCGCAGATGACTATCTTTTTTCACCGGATTGCTAATCGGCCGCACAATATCCTGACCTTCGGGATATTCCAATGGTGAGTTGGCGAGGTTCTCCGCCATCGTCTTACCGGTCACCGTCATACACTCACCGTGAAGAAGACCTTCCTTAAGGAGCATCTTCATCAGCGGAATGATACCGCCGATTTCGACAAGCTCGGCCATGACATATTTCCCACTCGGCTTGAGATCCGCAAGAACAGGCACCCGTTTTCCAATCTCTGTAAAGTCGTCGATGCTCAGCTCGACATCGGCCGAATGCGCCATCGCAAGAAGATGCAGCACCGCATTGGTCGATCCCCCAAGCGTAATCACCACGGTGATCGCATTCTCAAAAGCCTCACGCGTCATAATCTCGCGCGGCGTAATCCCCCGCTCGAGAAGATGGAGCACCGCCGCGCCCGCATCAAAGGAGTCCCGCTTCTTGTCATCGCCAATCGCCGTCTGAGCAGAGCTGTTAGGGAGGCTCATTCCAAGGGCCTCGATCGCGCTCGCCATCGTGTTCGCAGTATACATCCCCCCACAAGAACCGGGCCCAGGGATAGCCTGTTCCTCAATCGTCTGAAGCTCCGCATCAGAAAACTCGCCGCTCGCGTGCTTCCCTACCGCTTCGAACACCGATACGATATCGAGGTCCTTCTCCTCCCCCTTCACCGTCGCACAGCCCGGTAAAATAGTCCCGCCATAGACGAAGACCGAGGGCCGGTTCATCCGCGCCATCGCCATGATGCACCCCGGCATATTCTTGTCACAACCACCGATCGCGACGTAGCCATCCATCCCCTCGCAGCCGACCACAGTCTCGATCGAATCCGCGATCACCTCCCGGCTCACAAGCGAATATTTCATTCCCTCGGTTCCCATCGAGATCCCATCGGAAATGGTGATGGTGTTAAAGATAACCGACTTCCCACCCGCAGCATCCACCCCCTTGGCCGATTCCTTAGCGAGCGCATCAATGTGGAAATTACACGGGGTGACTTGGCTCCACGTCGAGGCCACTCCGACCTTCGGCTTGCTGAAGTCCTCCTTATTAAAACCCACCGGGTAAAGCATCGCACGGCTTGGCGCACGGTCAGGACCATCTAGAACCTTCGATGAAAACTTCCGCATATCAGGATTATCGCACATGAGGCTGATGACATTTCAGACTGGCGGCCTATTTTCAAGCGCCAACTCTTGCCTTCCGCTTCTCTCTGCGCTACCGCTACAGCCTTATGCCAAGCCGCGTTCTGGTTTCTGACCCCATTTCTGAAAAAGGTGTTGAGCTTCTCAATGCTCATCCCGATATCACCGCAGACTTCAAAGTAGGGCTCTCGCCTGAAGAACTCATCGCCATCATTGCCGACTACGACGCTCTCATCGTCCGCTCGCAAACCAAGGTTACTCCCGAGGTTCTCGCTGCTGCGACCAAGCTCAAAGCCGTCGGCCGTGCCGGAGTCGGAGTCGATAACATCGATCGTGATGCCGCCAATTCGCACGGCGTGATCGTGATGAACACGCCCACCGGCAACACCATTTCCACTGCCGAGCATGCCTTCACCCTCATGTGCGCTACCGCGCGAAACATCGCCCCCGGCCACCAATCGGTAATCTCGGGCGATTTCGCCGCCGGCCGTAAGGCCAATCAAGGCATCGAGCTTAATGGCAAGACCCTCGCCGTCATCGGAATGGGACGCATCGGCTCTGAGTTCGCGAAGCGCGCCCAAGCCTTCAATATGAAGATCGTCGCCTACGACCCCTTCCTCACCCAGTCCCGCGCTGATGAAATGAAGGTGAAGCTCGCCGCCACTCCAGACGAAGCACTCAGCGGGGCAGACGTCGTAACCCTCCACGTCCCGATGACCGAGGACACAAAACACATTCTCAATGCCGACCGCCTCGCCCTCATGAATCAAGGTGCCCTCGTCATCAACTGTGCCCGTGGTGGTCTGATCGATGAAGATGCACTCAAAGCGGCCATCGATAGCGGCCACCTCGCAGGCTGTGGACTCGATGTTTTTGAGAATGAACCCCCTCCGTCCGACCACCCTCTCTTCACCCTCAAGAAGCACATCGCCTTCACCCCGCACCTCGGAGCCTCGACCAACGAAGCCCAAGAAAATGTCGGAATCCAAGTGGCGGAGCAAATCCGTGACTTCTGCGCTACCGGCGAGATTCGGAACGCGATCAACATGCCCTCGCTTGATGCCGCCGCCCTCAGCGAGCTCGGTTCTTATCTCGATATCGCAAAGGCGCTAGGCAAGCTTCTCGCCAAGCTCGGACCTGCTAACCCCGACTCCCTGCGCGTCTCCTACCACGGACCGCTCGCCGAGAAAGACACCGCTCTCATCTCCCGCAGCGCCCTCACCGCCTTCCTCGAAGCGGCCCGCTGCGATGGCCAAGTCAACATCGTCAACGCCCCCGCCGTCGCCAAGGAAATGGGAATCAACCTCACCGAATCCACCATCAACGCCAAAACGGAATACAACGAACTCCTCGTCGTGGAACTCAGCAAAGGCGATGAGCGCTTCCGTGCCTCAGGAACCGTCATCGGCAAATCACCGCGCGTCGTCGAAATCAACAAACTTTACGTCGACACTAACATCACAGGCGACTTCCTCATCGTCTTAAATGATGACCGCCCAGGAATCGTCGGCGCAATAGGAACCACCCTCGGAACGGCAGATGCCAACATTGCCAACCTCTCGCTCGCACGAAACAAAAAGGCCGGCAACGCCCTCACCGTCATCGAGCTCGACGCCCCCCTAAAAGCCGAAACCATGGACGCCCTCCGCGCCCTCCCCGGCATCACCAAAGCCACCGGCGTCACCCTATAAGCTCCCAGCCCCCAACCAAGGAAGATCACAAACCAAAGCCCCAAACTCCAGTCCGCGGCCATTCTCCCACAAAGCCACTCGAAAGATCCTGAAAGGATCACGGACCAAAGCCCCGGACTTCAGTCCGGGGTTAGTCAAAGCAGTGCTAAGTGTCCTGAAAGGACACTGGAAAAAGAGAAAAAGCCAAAGAGGCTGATCCCAAATCACTCGGCTATCCGCAACAATCCCGGCCAACATTTCCCGGTCCCCCCAACAATCAATTTGCGTCGAACCTCGACCCACGAAGGCAGCCAAAATCTCCAGCCTCGAAAGATCCTAAAACGAATACAAACCAAAGCCCCAAACCCCAGTCCGCGGTCACTCTCCCACAAAGCCACTCGAAAGATCCTGAAAGGATCACGGACCAAAGCCCCGGACTTCAGTCCGGGGTTAGCCAAGGCAGTGCCAAGTGCCCTGAAAGGACACTAGAAGAAGAGAAAAAACCAAGTCACCAATCACTCACCAATCGACAAAGAAAATTCAACCCGGGATTTGTCCCTCACCGCTTCCATCGGCTATCTTCCATTTCATAACCGCAGAGAAAAAAAACGAATTTCAGCCACCTAAAAAGTCCAGCACCGTCTCAGCAAACTTTGCCGAAACCCCCGGAATCTCCGCAATCTCCTCCGCCGTCGCCGTTTTCAAGCGCTTCACCGAGCCAAATCTCTTCAAAAGAAGCTTCTTCTTCGCCGGAGAAACCCCGGGACAATCATCGAGAATACTCTCCTTCACCCGCTTCCGCACCAAAAGCTCATTATAACCATTCGCAAAGCGGTGCGCTTCATCGCGAATCCGCTGCATCAGCTTCAGCGCCCCAAGATCGTGCGGAATCATGATCGGATCGCTCTCCCCGGGCTGAAAAATTTCCTCACGCTGCTTCGCCAGGCCCACGATTGGTAACCCGTGCAAGCCCAGTCGCTGAAGCTCCGCCACGGCCGAACTCAGCTGCCCCTTGCCACCATCCACGATCACCAAGTCCGGCAGCGTGATCGGGCTCTTCCCCTCCGCCGCCAGCCGTCGCAGGACATCCACCGCAGGTTCCTGCGAATCCACATCAGGATTCGCCTCCAAGTTTTCTTTTAAAATGCGACCGTAACGGCGACGCACCACCTCGGCCATGCTCGCGAAATCATCCTGCCCCTCCACCGTCTTAATCCGGTAGCGCCGGTAATTCTGATTATCAGGGAGCCCATCGCGGAAGCGCACCATCGAAGCGACATTATGCGTATTCGAGATGTTCGAAATATCAAAGCACTCCATCACGGTAGGCGGACCGCTAAGGCCGATCCACTCACCAAGTTCGGCGAGGTCTTCCGTAGGCTTCACCGTCGTAGGAACGCCACGTCCCCGGGTGAACTGGCGCGTCGGGCTGAGCGCGCGCTCGATATTGACGATGACATCGCGGAGCCGCGCCGCCTTTTCATAATCCTGCTTCGCGGCCGCGCCCTCCATCTCCTCTCTGAGCGATTTCAGACGCTCCCGTTTCCCTTTCCCGCTTAACAAATCACAAGCCTGCTCGATATTGGCGAGATACTCTTCGCGACTCACCTTTCCGACGCAAGGGGCCATGCAGTTACGAATAATATCAGCATTGCAATGTTTGTAATCTAACTCACCAGGATTCCGCGGCCGGCAACTCCGTAGCCCGAATTCCTTATTCAGCCAAGCCACGGTAGCCCGAAGCGCGCCGGAGTGGGCGAAGGGACCGAAGTAGCGCGCGCCATCACCTTTCTTAAGTCGCGTGGTGCTGAACTTCGGCCACGGATCCTCCAAATTTACCTTCGCTAGTAAAAAACGTTTATCGTCCCGCAGACTGATGTTGTAACGCGGCCGATATTGCTTAATTAACTTCCCTTCTAAAAGCAGCGCCTCCTGCTCATTCCTCACCTCGTGCGTCTCGAAGTCGCAGATCGAATCGATCAAAGCCCGCGTCTTCCGATCAGCCCGCTTCTTGCCCGATGGCATAAAATAAGACCGCAGCCGATTGCGGATGTCTTTCGCTTTTCCTACATAAATAATAGACCCCAAACGATCCTTCATAAGGTAAACTCCCGGTTGGTGGGAAACCTCTGAAAGGCGGGCGCGGAGAGCGGGAAGCTGGGACATTTGGAAGATTCTAGCGCAGAAAGACGTAATCGCCTCGACTTTCTTACACAACTGCTGTTTTCAGAGCGCTTGCACCCTGAGCTTGAGCGACTATCATCTCCACTTCAAATGAGAGCCCCCCTTATTTTCCTCTTCCTTTCCGTCATTCCCTCCTTGGCCATGGGAGCCGAGGGCGACGGTCTCGATGACCTCAATGTCGTCACCCTCCTGTCGAAGGGCGGTTACACCATGATCGCTCTTGGTGCTCTCTCAGTCTTCACTTTTGTTCTTATCCTCCTCTACTTCTTAACCCTTCGGCGCAGCTCCGTAGTCACGAACAAGTTCATGAACAATGCCGAAGCGATGATCCGCAAGCGGGACTACGTCGGACTCGTGACCTACTGCCAGCGCCGCAGCGAACTCGTTGCCCGCGTCACCCAAAAATCGCTCGATTTCATGACGAAGAATCCCACCGCAACCCAGGGAGACATCCGAGAGGTAGCCGAAGCGGAAGGCTCACGCCAAAGCGGTTTCATGACCCAGCGGATCAGCTACCTCGCCGACATCGGAGGAATCGCCCCCATGGTCGGCCTCCTCGGCACCGTCATCGGAATGATCAAATCCTTCATCGAGATCGCGGAAGGAAAAAACGAAGGCCTCAAACAGCTCCAGCTCGCCGAGGGAATCTGGGAAGCCCTCATCACCACCGCGGTCGGCCTAGTCATCAGTATTTTCGCCATGGTCTTCTACTCCTACTTCCGGGGTCGAGTCCAGCGCCACCTTGCCGAACTCGAGGCGGCTGGAACTCACATCCTCGCTCTCGTCGGCGGTCAGGCCCGTCCCCCGCGTCGGGAGGGTGGCGAGGGTCAGCCCGCTGCTGATGACTACGCCGCCGCGCCCGCTCCCTCGGGAATGCGCGGCCAGTAATCCCCTCCTTTTAAAAGATTCCCGTCATGCGCATCCGCGACGCCTCCCAACCACCGGTCAGCTTCCAGCTCGCGCCGATGATTGATATCGTCTTCCTCCTCCTCATCTTCTTCCTCGTCACCTATCAAATCACCGAGCAAGAAAAAGACAGCCAAGTCGCTGTCCCCACCTCCACCGAAGGATCGCAAGTCGCGCGCGTCGCAAATGAGATCGTAATCAACATCACCAAAGACGGCGGAATCACCGTCAGCGGGGAAACTTACACCAAGGAGGAACTCCGCGGTAAGCTTGAACGCATCGTCGAGGCCGCCGAGACCGCTGGTCAGGGAAGCGCCGACCAGCAACCGGTCCGCCTCCGTGGCGATGGCGAGACCTCTTGGCAGACCATGACCGAGGTGATGGATGAAGTCCTCAAGGCCGGTATCTGGAACATCCGTTTCGCAAGCCGAGACGCACCGAAACAATAAGGAAAAAGCACCCTCGTGGTGACGCTTTCTCCACAACCCGACCCCCTCCCGATGAAAGCCTCTCTTGCTGCTCTTCTTTCTCTTTCCTTCCCGCTCATTGCTCAAGAACCCAGCCCCCTTCCCCCCAGCGTGGAGCCCCCCGCTCCCCTCACCGTAAAGCCTTCCCGAGACCTTTTCGATATCGCGACCCTCTATTACAACAGCGCCGCTGAGGCAAAGGAGGCCGAAAAAAAAGACCGCGATTACCGCCTCGCCGCTAAAAAGTTCGATCGCTTTCTCCGCTCATTTCCCCAAGATGAAAAGTCGATCGACGCTTGGTATTTCCTCGCCCTAACCTACCGCGAAATTGGGGAAGAAAAGGCCAGCCGTGCTTGTTTCGAAGCCGTCGCCACTCAGTGGAACGAGGGGAAATTCGTCGCCGGCTCCGCCCTCTTCCTCGCCTCAGACGACTACCAAAAAGAAAAATGGAGCGACGCGGCAAAGTGGTTCGCCATTCTCGCCCGCAGCACCGATCAGCCCACCGTCCGCCACGAGGCTCTCTATCGCAAGTTCCTTTGCTTCAACAATCTCGAGGACGCCGAACAAATCCAGCGCTCGCTCGCCGCCATCCTCGCGGACGACGGCAGCCCCTACCGAGAAACCGCCAAGCTCGCCTTCGCGCGCCTCTCTCAGCAGTCGGAGAACTTCCGCCGTGCCTTCACCCTCTTCAGCGAACTCGCGCAATCTGAGAAGAAAGAAATCTCGGCAGACGCCACCCTGCAAGCCGCCCTCTGCGCTCAGAAAGTTGGTGACCGAAAACAATCCCTCATCTGGTTCAAGAAAGCCTTCTCCCACCCCGGCCTCAAAGAATGGCGCGGCCAGACCCAGTTCACCCTCATGAACCTGCACTTCGAGGCCCAAGAGTTCGATCAGGTCGTCTCAGTCTTTGAAAAAGGGCGCTTTGACCTCACTGCACAGCCTCACCTCCAGCGCCTCATCATGGCCACCAAGTCCTACGAGGCACTCGGCATGAAGAACCGCGTCATCGCGCTCTACGAAGAAATATCTCGCCTCGCTCCCGAAAGTGACACCGGGTTCCAAGCCACCTACCGCGTTCTCGTTCGCGACCACGCGGCGGAAAAAAATTCCTTCGCGCGCGATGCCGAAAGCTTCCTCAAGCGCTACGCCACCGAGCGCACTGCTGACAAGCGCTACCAATCCACCCGCCTCCTCCTCGCCGCTCACTACTACGAGCAGAACGATTTCCCCCAAGCCATCGCACACTACCAATTGCTCAATTTGAAGCTCATCGATCAGAGCAACCAACTCGGCGTCCACTATCATCTCGCCAAAAGCTACCTCGCCACTCAGCAAAATGAAAAGGCGCTCGATGCCATCGCCCTTTTTAAAAAAACCTACCCCACCAGCAAGCGCGTCACCCCACTCAGACTCGAGCGCGCCGAAATCCTCTCCGATCTCGGGCGCGTTGATGAAGCCCTTGTTGACTACAACGCCGTCCTCGCAGCCACGGATGACCCCAAGCTCCAATCCGCAATCCTCCAGCGCCTAAGCGGCATCTATCAGGAGAAAAAAGACTACCCTCGCTTCACCGCCATTCAGGAAAAAATTCTCACCCTCCCCGGCATCTCGCCTAAAGTTGAGGCCACCGCCCGCTTCTGGCTCGGCTGGGAAGACTTCCGCAAAAAGAATTTCGAGCGCGCCGTCCCCCAGCTCCGCAAAGCCCGCGAAATCTCCCCCGCTGAATTCTCCTCAAAGGTCGGACCTCTCTTAATTCGTAGCGCCTACCAAGATGAGGATCTCGTCACTCTCGAAAAAGAAATCAACCTGCTCAAGAAAGCCGATCCTAACGCCAACGCCCCCACCCCGATCGTCCGCTGGCTTGGAGCCACCCTCTCAAAAAAAGGAGAGCACGCCCGTGCCTGGCCTTTTCTCAATGACAGCCTTCAAGAAGTGAAAGACGTCGATTCATTCATCTGGAAACTCTACTCCGATACCGCCCTCGAAACCGGCCACCCCTCCGAAGCCCTCCGCGCCGCAGACGAGCGACTCAAGCTCGAGACCCATCCCTACCGCAAGGCCGAGACTCTCTTCCAAAAGTCCCTCGCTCACACCGATCTCAAGCAATTCAACGAAGCCCGCCAAGCCGCCTCCGACGCCCTCGATCTTCATCCCAAAGGAGAGCTCAATCTCGACCTCCGCCTCCACGCCGGAGACATCGACATGGCCAACAAAAAACCCCAAGAAGCCCTCCGCCACTACGTCGTCGTTGAGAGCCTCTACGCAAAGGAACCCGCACGCAAAATCGCTGCCACCAAAAAAGTCATCGCCGCCCTCAAAGGCATCGGCACCCCCACCGCCATCAGGCAGATCCCCGACTACCGCGCCACCCTGAAAAAACTCGAAAGCCAGTAGCTACAGACGATCTTAACCACCGCCTTTTTCAGTGTTCATCTCTGCGCTCAGCCGCCATCCTCCGCCCATGCTGCTGCGCCTCTTCCGCACCCTCTCCGCGCTCGCATCCTGCTTCCTCCTCGCCCACTGCACCTCGTCCCTCGCCGTGCCTGACACCATCCGACTCGAAAATAATTCCCTGCACAGCTTCGATGGTGACACCCTCCCCTTCACCAAATGGATCCCCGAGAATGACCCGGATCTCGTCGTCATCGCCGTCCACGGAATCTCCGGAGCAGCCTCCGACTACCGCCCACTCGCCAAGCATCTTCTCACCAACCTCCCCCGCACCGCCCTCTACGCCGCCGAGACCCGGGGCCAAGGGAATGATCCCATCCTAACGCGTCGCGGAGACATTCGTGACCGGAGCGAGTGGTTCCGCGACCTCTATTCGTTCACCCGCCTCATCAAAAAAAAGCACCCGCGCGCCAAAATCGCCTGGTGCGGTGAGAGCATGGGCTCACTCATCGCCCTCCACGCTTACGCCGCCACAGACGATCCACGCAATCGCTGCCATGCCCTCATCCTATCCTCCCCCATCGTCGCCATCCGGGACGACTTCCCCGCATGGAAAGAAAAAATCGCCCACCTCCTCGCCAAGATCCTCCCAAGCTACCGCATCTCGCTCACCGGGCTCTCCGGCCAAAAGAACGCCGAAGTCGTCAAAGGCGTCATCCATGAAGAGCAGGCCAGTCAGAACTCCTACCACGTCGAGCGCCACACCCTTCGCCTCCTCTCAACCCTCGGTGACATGATCTCGCAAGCCCCCCGGGCAGGGCGAAAGCTCGACCTCCCCATCCTCATTCTCCACGGCGGTGAAGACGTCTTCTCGGACCCCGCAGACGTCGAAAGCTTCGCCGCCAGCCTCCCCCAAGCCACCAGCGTCATGCGCATCTTCTACCCCGCAAGCTATCACCTCCTCTTTTTTGACCACGAAAGCGACCGAGTCATCGCCGACATCACCGCTTGGCTTAAAAAGCAAAAATGATTAGTTTCATTGCGCATTGTCAGCCCCCTCACTTCCTCTCAACCTTCCCAAGACCCATGACGATTAAATCCTCCTTCACGGCAACCCTCGCCCTCTTGTCCGTCCTCGCCTTTTCTTCCTGCGCCCTCGAATCAGAGAAAGCAGCAGCCCGCGCAAAGGCGGAAGCCGAGACAAAAGCAGCCCGCGATACTGCCACCGCAGCTACCGCTCCGAAAAAGAAAAACAGAACCAAAACCAAAAAGAAAAAGAAAAAGAAAATTGTCAAAGCCGCCCCAAAACTCCTCCCCACCCCCCCCACCCCGGAACCCCTCGACTTCGCCGATCCCGACACCACCCAGACCCTCATCACCGCTGAGACCACCAAAACCGTCACCGCTCCCCCGCTAAAAGTCGCCGCGGATGAAAACTCGAACACCGTCATCAATGTCCCCCCGCCACCCCCTCTGCCCAGCCCCCTGCTCCCCGAGCCCGAATCGAACTAAACGATGTCCGCTGTTTCGCCTCCGAAAAAGTTCAAGCCCGAGCCCTACGCCTTCCACGAAATCGTCGAGCTTGAGATCATCTCCCTCTCGAACCTCGGAGCCGGCATCGCCAAGCCCAATGACTGGGTCGTCTTCGTCCCCTTCACCCTCCCCGGCGAAAAAGTCACCGCCCGCATCTGGCGAAATGAAGGGAACTGCTCCCACGGTGACCTCGTCGATATCATCACTCCCTCGCCGGACCGTGTCATCCCAAAATGCCACCTCTTCGGCACCTGCGGAGGCTGCCAATATCAAAATTTCTCCTACGAAAAACAACTCGAGTGGAAGACCCGCCAAGTCGCAGAACTTCTCCCCCGCATGATCGGCATCGAGGCCCCCGTCGAGCCCGCCATCCCCTCACCCATGCAGTATGCCTACCGCTCGAAAATCACCCCCCATTTTCAAAAACCCCAGCACGGTAAGCCCAATCCCATCGGCTTCCTCCAGCACAACCGCCGCTCCGTCATCATCGACGTCCCCCACTGCCCCATCGCGATGGATGAGATCAATGACGACCTCCCCCGCGCCCGCCAAGAAGTCCGGGACAACGCCTCCTCCTATAAAAAAGGCTCCACTCTCCTCCTCCGCGCCACCGCCGGCCGCGTCGAGACCAACCACCGGAACCCCGTCTCCGAGCAAGTCGGCGATCTCAAGTTCAACTTCCTCGCCGGAGACTTCTTCCAGAACAACCCCTTCATCCTCCCCGCCTTCACCGCCTACGCCGCAGAAGAAGCCGCCGGAGACGGCCAGCGCTACCTCCTCGATGCCTACTGCGGCTCCGGCCTCTTCGCCCTCAGCCTCGCCAAGAACTTTGAAAAAGTCGTCGGCATCGAACTCTCCGAAACCTCCGCCGACTGGGCCCGCCGGAACGCCCGCACCAATGGCATCGAAAACGCCGAATTCATCGCCGCCTCCGCCGAAAAACTCTTCGCCGACATCCAGTTCAAGGCAAAGGAAACCTCGGTCATCATCGACCCCCCGCGTAAGGGCTGCAGCGAGGACTTCCTCACCCAGCTCTTCCACCACCGCCCCAGCAAAGTCATCTACATCTCCTGCAACCCCGCCACCCAAATGCGCGACCTCAAGAGCTTCCTCGAAAACGGCTACCAGATCGGCAAGATCCAGCCCTTCGACCTCTTCCCCCAGACCCGCCACCTAGAGTGCGTCGTCACCCTCACCCTCTCTTAAATAAGGGCCGCAGAGGCTCTTAGCCTCTGCGGCCCTTCCCCGCCCCCAACCACCCCCGGCTCCCCATTCATAAAAAAGCCATCCCCTCCTACCAGTCTCCCATGCCCCCCCTCCAAGCCGCCTACCAAGGCTCGCTCGCAGCCGACTCCTTCGCCCTCCCCGTCCACTGGTATTACGACCGCCAAGCGCTCGACCGCGACTACCCCATTCTCGATGGCACCCAGGACCCCCTCCCGCACCACCCCGATAGCATCTTCTGGCGCTCACAATACGAGGTCACCGGCCCAAAAGACGACATCCTCCACGACCAAGCCCCCTTCTGGGGCGTCAAAGGCGTCCACTACCACCAACAGCTCAAGGCCGGAGAGACCACCGTCAACTTCCAGCTCGCCAGAGCACTCCACGACCAAGTCAGCAAGGCCGGAAACTACGACTCCACCGCCTGGGTCGACCTCTACCTCCACGCCATGCTCACCCCCGGCTGGCACCGCGATACCTATCTCGAAGAATACCACCGCGGCTTCTTCAAGCGCTACGCCGCCGGAAAATCTCCTGAGAAATGCGGGATTAAGGACGAGCACATCGGTGGCCTCGCCCAAGTCCCCGCCCTCGTCGCCGCTCTCCCCGACCTCTCCATTGATGAAATAAAAGTCACCGTCAAAGAACACGTCGCCCTCACCCACCGCCACTCGAACGTCCTCCGCGCCGCCGACTGCCTCACCCGCCTCCTCCACCTCATCGCCGGTGGCACCCCCCTCCGCGAAGCCCTCATGACCGCCGCCGGAGACTGGTTCTCCACCAGAAAAGCGACCGCTTGGGAAAGCCGCCCAGACCGCGCCATCATCGGCACCATCCTCAGCCCCGCCTGCTACATCGCCGAAGCCTTCCCCGCCGCCCTCTACCTCGCCTGGAAATACCACGATAACCTAGACGCCGCCATCCTCGCAAATGCCAGAGTAGGAGGAGACAGCTGCCACCGCGGAGCCGTCGTCGGAAGCCTCGTAGCCGCAAGCAATTGAAACAGCTCGCTCTTGTAATTGCTCGAGAGAGGATGAGGGCGGAAAGCTCGTCTAAAGAATACCCTACGAACTGGCCACACCCCTACGAAAAAAGAGGGTTCACCAGTTCGTAGTGTAGCCTTTAGGCGAACTCTCCGCAGAGGATAAGCTCCCGCTAATGCTCCTCCTCAGCGTGCTCTTCAGCCTCAAGCGGAGCATGCTTGAAGAGCTCCTCAGTGCCCATCTTACCGGGCTTGGACTCCCACTCATGCCGCTCACAAGAACTGAGACCAAAAACAACAAGGGTAAAAACGAAAGGAAGGAGTTTCATCGCAGGAAGTGATTAAGGGAGGAAACGAGAAATGACAATCCCCATTCGCGATCTACCGCGAAACTTTGAGCCGCGAGTAGCGCGCTGCCGCCCCCGGCATCATCGTCCAGCTGAAGCAGCGGAGCCCGGTCTCGATCCGCACCTCGAAGCGCCAAGAGTTCGCGCGCATGAGGCCGCCATTTTCCAACGCGAAAAGTTCATCCTCGCGCCCACCCCAACCCCGAAAAATCTGACTCCCGAACTCATCAATAATCGAGAGATCCTCGGCTGCGAGCGGAGCAAATGAAGGATCGAGCGTCCCATCAGCCCGCAGTTTCGCGAGGCCCGGGCGCGTCACGCCATCGACCGAGGTAAAGTTCCCCTGAAGGAAGACTCCCCCGTCCGCCGCCACCTCCGCCTCCTCGACCGATGCCTCGGTCGAAAGACTCGGGAACTGATCTGGAAGCACCTCGGTGGCCTCCGCGATGCCCCATGCCAGTAATGCTACCAGCATCTGAGATCCTCCACATTTCATGACATCATTATTTCATTCGAAAACCGAAGATCAACTCAAACGTTTCAGAACTCACCCTTGAATAAGTAGCGCGGGGTTGGAATTCGTCCCAGTCGGCACTAGATTGACAAGCTACCAATAATTGGTAAAATTGCGTAATTAGAAAAGATGGCTAAAAATACCAGTGTCGAATTAGGCGATGAAATCGCGGGGTTTATTAAGGGTCAAGTTTCAGCCGGGCGCTACGGCTCTGCAAGTGAGGTCATCCGTGCCGGGTTACGATTGCTGCAGGACGAAGAAATCAGGATCTCGGCTCTGCGCTCGTCACTCATCGAAGGCGAAAAGAGTGGCGAAGCAGTGCTCTTTGATATCGATCAATTTGTGAGCTCGCAGAAGACATCTTCTCATGGCTGATTTTTTCCTTCGCCCCAAAGCGGTCTCGGATCTCGAAGCAATTTGGAATTACACCGTCGAAACTTGGGACGAAGACCAGGCCGAGCATTATTTACGAATGCTCAATATGGCCTTTCTAGACCTTAGCTTGAGTCCAAGCTTGGGCCGATCGTGCGAGTTGATTCGGGAAGGCTACCGCAAATTCAGAGTCGGACGCCATGTCATCTTTTATCGAATCGAGGAGACCTCGATCGAAGTGGTTCGCGTCCTCCACCAACAAATGGACTATGAGCGGCACCTTTGAAAAGGCGAGTGCAAGCCACGCCGCGATCTAGAACTCACCCTTGAACGAGCAGCGCGCGGTCGGCGTCTCATAAATCACGATCTCGCAGAGCCCGGGGAGATCGGCCTCGAGCTTTTTCCAGAACCACCCAGCCATGATCTCGATGGTGGGACTCTCTAATCCTTCGATATCATTAAGGTAAGAATGATCCATCATTTCAAGAAGCGGATTCATGGCTTGGGAAATCCGCTTGTGATCATAAACCCAGCCGACGGTCATATCGACCTCGCCCTCGACATGGATCTCTACCTTAAAGCTATGCCCGTGCATCTGGCGACACTTGTGATCCTCCGGGAGACTGGGCAACGTATGGGCCGCTTCGAAACGGAAGTCCTTGATGAGTCGGGCACGCATGGTGGTCTGGTCATAGAGAATCTTCGCGAAATGAACAGGTTTTTGGAAGGCGCTGAAGCGGATAGTCTTGTTTCCCGTGCCCATCCTCGGCAAGTTCACCCAGCATCATGGCCAACCGTATCGATACCACTTTCACCCGCCTCCGGGAATCTTCCACCAAGGCCTTCGTGGCCTACGTCTGCGGAGGCGATCCGAGCTTCGAGCGCTCGCTAGAAATCCTCCACGCCCTCGCCGATGCCGGGGCCGACATCATCGAGCTCGGGGTCCCCTTTTCAGACCCGATGGCGGATGGGATCGTGAATCAGATGGCGGCGGATCGCGCGCTCAAGGCCGGGATGAGCACCGCGAGAATTCTCGATCTCATCCGCGAGTTCCGCAAGACGCACGAGACTCCTCTCGTTCTCTTCACCTACCTGAATCCGATCTACGCATACGGATATGAGAAGTTCCATTCCGATGCAGCCGCAGCCGGGGCGGATGGCATTCTCCTCCTCGATCTCCCGCCCTCGGAAGCGGCGAGCAATGCCGACTTTGCCAAGGGCGAAGGGCTCCACCATATCAATCTCATCGCCCCGACCACGCCCGACTCCCGCCAAGCGACGCTCGCAAAATCTTCCCAGGGTTTCATTTACGCGCTCTCAAGAACGGGCGTAACGGGCGGACATTCCGCCCCCTCCGAGACGATCGGCGAGCTCGTCGCCAGCATCAAGGCGCACACCGACACTCCCATCTGCGTCGGCTTCGGCATCAGCAACCCAGCGCACGCCGCGATGGTGGCAGAAAAGGCCGATGGCGTCATCGTGGGCTCGGCGATTGTCAAGACGATCGAACTCAACGCCGAATCGCCCGAGGTCGTAGCGAAGCTCCGCGACTTCGTGACCCCACTTATCGAAGCGACCCACGCCGTTTAGATCACGCTTGCGAATCACCCATTTCTAACCGATCTCCCTTTCATGAAACTGCACTTCACTAAGATGAACGGAGCCGGGAACGACTTCGTCGTCATCGATAACCTCGCTCTCGACCGCTCGCTTAGCCGGGAGCAGATCGCGAAGCTTTGCGACCGCCATCGCGGAGTCGGAGCCGATGGCCTCCTCGCCGTTGAGCCAGCTGAACAAGGAGCCGATGTGCGATTTCGCTACTATAATGCCGATGGCGGCGAGGCGGAGATGTGCGGAAATGGCGCGCGCTGCTTCGGCCGCTACGTCGCCCGTCTTCTAGACCGCGATCAGCGCGAGCTTCACTTCGAGACCATCGCCGGAACCCTGCGCGCGGAGATGATCGGCGAGGAGGTCCTTATCGAAATGTCAGACCCCTTTGGCCTGGAACTCGATTCCCCAGTCACCATCGATTCTTTGGGAGTTCCGATCCATAATCTTAATACCGGCGTGCCCCATGCCGTCGCCTTTTTAGATGATCTCGAAACAAGCGATATTTTAGAAAATGGCGCTGCCATCAGGTATCACCCACATTACGAGCCGAGCGGAACGAATGCTAACTTCGCCGAGATCCTCACCCCGCAGCACCTCTCCGTGCGCACTTACGAGCGCGGGGTCGAGGGCGAGACGCTCGCTTGCGGCACCGGCATCACCGCCTGCGCTCTTATCCACCATCTTCTCACCGGAGCACCCTCGCCCATTTCCGTCACCGTGCGGGGCGGCGATGACATCAGCATCGGCTTCGAGCCGCTCGCCGAGAAGCAGTTCGCTCGCGTGACCATGACGGGTCCAGCCGACTTCGTTTTCGCAGGTGAGATCGACATCTGAGCCCCCCGTGTCTGACAGATTGGGCTTTTCACCGAACCTAGGCTGTGTTTATTTAAAGCAACTTAGATTTCATGGAACTCGATTTTACCGACAGCCCGGTTGATACCAAATTTATCAAACCGCACGAGATTGAGGAAGTCTTTGAAGATCCTTTCGCGATTCGTCTCCTCCCTGATGTCGATCGGGAAGACGGTGAGACCCGCTACTATCTCCTCGGTTGCACCATCGAGAATCGCTCGCTCTTCCTCAGCTTTTGGGGTGATGGTAAGAAGGCTCGCGTCGTAGCCGCTCGTGAGATGAGTGAGGATGAATCCGCTTACTACGAGCGTAAGTTAGCCGAGATCAAATAACCCTATTTCCCCGATGACCACCATTTCAACCTGGAGCGAGATTCCTGAATTCGAGACTGACGAGGACGAAAATGCTTTCTGGGCGAAGCACTCGCTCAATCCGCGCTTGATCAATGCCTCGATCCACTCGCCCGACTCCCGTGAGTCGACCACAATCACCCTTCGCTTCGATCCGCGGATGCTCTCGCGCATCAAGCGCATCGCCCGCTCACGCTTCCTCAATTACCAGTCCATGATGAAGCAATGGCTCTCGGAGCGAATGGAAGAGGAAATGCGGCGCAGCGGTGACGATAACTGAGTGCAATGCTCCCCCTCCGCAATCTCTCCCGCAGCGCCGGTTTCTGGAAGCTGTCCTTCCTCCTCTGGTTTCTCCTTCTGAATCTGCTCTCTCACGGAGACCGATTCCAGCCCTCGGGCGGCTTCTTTCTCAACATTCCTCATTTCGATAAAGTAGCCCACTTTGGCTACTTCTTCGGCGGTGGCGGACTGCTGGCAGCAGCGCTCTACTTCAGCAGACCAGGGATGAAATGGCGGCACCTCGTTCTCATCGTTACCGTCACTCTTTCCCTCGTGGGAATCTGGGACGAGTTCCATCAATCGTTCTTCGAGAATCGCACCGGAAATGACCCGGGCGATTGGACCGCTGACACTCTGGGGGCTCTCTGCGGCGCACTCGTTTTTCGTAAAGTTCACCGGGTTCTCCTTCCATCACGAGGATTGCAAAGCTAGCCTCGGGCGTGATTTTCGAAGCCCGCATTCTCGAACTCCGCTCCCTGCTCGAGCACCATAATAAGCTCTACTATCAAGACGGAGTTTCTGAAATCACAGACGCGGAATACGACCTTCTTTTTCGTGAGCTTGAGGATCTCGAAAAAGCCAACCCGGAGTTCCACGACCCCAACTCCCCCACCCTGCGAGTCGGTGGCGCACCTCTCGAGGCCTTCGTCACCAAGCCGCATCTCCTACCCATGCTTTCGATCGATGACGTCTTCGAGGAGTCGGAAGTGGTCGCTTTTTACGACCGAATCAAGCGCACCCTTTCTGCGGACGACGTCGCCATCATCATCGAACCGAAGATCGATGGCGTGGCCTGCTCTCTTGTCTACCGCGCTGGCCAGCTCGAGCACGCCCTCACGCGCGGCGATGGCTCTTCCGGAGATGACATTACTACGAACGTCCGCACCATCCGCTCGATTCCCCTCAAGCTTCGGGGAGACGCCGTTCCTGAACTCTTCGAGGTGCGAGGCGAGATCTTCATGCCCACACTCGGCTTTGCAAAGCTTAACGAGGAGCGCGAAGAAGCCGGGCTCCAAGTCTTCGCCAACCCCCGCAATGCCACCGCCGGAACTTTGAAGCTTCTCGATTCTAAAGAAGTTGCGAAGCGCCCTCTTGAGTTTCTCGCCCACGGCCTCGGAGCCCATCAAGGAATCGAACTCGCCTCGGAGGAAGATTTTCACCAACTCCTAGATCAATTCGGCATCCGGAGAAATGGACCTCTTTGGAACGCCAATTCCTTGCCAGAGATCTTGGACGCGATCCGCAAGCTGGACGAAGAGCGTCACGGTCTCGCGCATGGCACGGATGGGGCCGTTCTCAAAGTCGTCGACTTCGAGCAGCGGGAGACCCTCGGCTTCACCTCGCGCGCTCCACGCTGGGCCGCCGCTTTTAAATACCCGCCGGAGCAAAAGGAAACTCTCCTCAAAGCGATCACCATCCAAGTCGGCCGCACCGGCGTTCTCACTCCCGTCGCGGAACTTGAGCCTGTCCTCGTTTCAGGAACAGTCGTCTCCCGCGCAACGCTTCACAACCAAGAGGAAATTGAGCGAAAAGACGTCCGCATCGGCGATACCGTCCTGATCGAAAAGGCCGGGGAAATCATTCCCTCCATCGTCAAGGTCATCACAAAAAAAAGACCAGAATCGGCCCAGCCCTACCACCTTCCGAGCGTCCTCAATCATCAGTGTCCCTCCTGCGCAGGCCCCATCGAAAGCGAGGAAGGATTCGTCGCCTGGCGCTGCACCAGCTTCGCCTGTCCCGCGCAAGCCGTGACCCGGATTAAGCACTTTGCGCAACGAAAAGCTCTCGATCTCGATGGCCTAGGCGAGTCCGTCGCGATCAAGCTCGTCGAGACCGGCCTCGCCTCCTCTCCTCTCGACTTATTCTCTCTCACCGAGTCGGATCTCGCCGGTCTTATGCTGGATCCCGCGAAGTCAGATCAGGGAATCGCGATCTCGAAAGAGCGCCGCTTCGGCCATAAGCGCGCCGCTACTATGCTCACCTCGATCCAGCGGGCTAGCGATCAGATGCCTCTCTCCCGCTGGCTTTTTGCAATGGGAATCTCTCATATCGGCGAATCTTCCTCTAAAGAACTAAGCCGACTTCACCAGCGCCTCTCCGAGCTTCCGCACTCCCCCATCATCGCCGATCTCGCTGGCCTCCCGGACTTCGATCAACTTGCGAAATCGAAGCGAAAAAAAGAAAATCACCCCGGACTCGCCGAGTATCAGATCGATGACAGCCTCGGCCCCGTCGCCGCCCAGAGCCTCCTTCTTTTCTTCCGCTCGGAAGCAGGCCAGACCGTCCTCCAAAAGCTCGCCGATCTTAAAATCGATCCCGTCTCGGATAACTACGCTCCAAAGCCCCTCTCAGAAGCGACCAATGATTTTCCATTCGTCGGTAAAACTTTTGTTCTCACCGGTGCTCTTTCCGCGCCGAGATCAGAGTTTAAAAAATTGATCGAATCCTTGGGCGGAAAAGTATCCAGTTCCATTTCCTCCAAAACAGATTATCTCCTCGCAGGCGAAGGCGGCGGATCGAAGCGCATCAAGGCCGAATCCCTCCAGGTCGAAATCATCGATGAGGAGCATTTTGAAAAACTCAGCTCCAGCATCACTTAAATTCTCTCCCGGGTATCGAGATAGCGATTGGCCAACGCCACCGGAAAATTCTTAGCCGTCTCATCGATCGTTACGATGCCGTCCCTCTGAAGTTGGGATAAAGTGACCTCACGAGTGGCGGCATAATCCTCCGCCGCGAGGTAGCCCAAAGCGTCCTCGAAATTCTGGACCTTCCTCCCCATCATCTCCCCAATCCCCTCTTCGCGGAGGCTAGCGAGAACGACCGGATGTTGCTGACGAAGTCTGCGGAGCGGTTCGCGGAGTTCGCTGCTATCCTCACCCCTGAGGTTGGTGAGAATGACCACCAGCGAACGGCGGCGCTGATAGCGCAGCAGACGCTCCGCAGCCTCGCTAAAGTCGCTCGGATGAGGCGTTGTCTCGTAGTCGTAAAGATGGTTAAGCACCGTCGGCATCGCCTGCGCCCCTTTGACTGGCGGCAGCCAGCGGTCCGTCCCACCAAAGCTCAGAATCCCGACATGATCTCCCTGTCGCAGAGCAACGTAGCTCAGCAGAAGCATCGAGTTCAAGCAGTGGTCGAACTGCGAAATATCTCCGTCCAGCGTCCTCATCCGTCGGCCACAATCAAGCATTAGAATCACCGACTGGTCGCGCTGCTCTTGGAAGTCGCGACTAATCAGCGTCTGACGTTTTGAAGAAGCTTTCCAATCAATTTGAGAGAGGCTATCGCCCTGCTGGTAATCGCGCAGCTGGTGAAAATCCCGACTCAGCCCGGCGCGATTCTTCCGCACGATCCCACTTTGCTCCTGCCGATGCGCCATCGCCAGAAGAGCGTAGCGCAGCACGGGTTGGTAGTTCGGATAAACCTTGGTCACCCCCTCCTCGCCGACCTTCGAGCTCCGTGCCCAAAGGTGGAGCGGCGAGCTTTCCAAAAGGTGAACTTTCCCAAAACTCGTTTCCCCCCTTTCATTAAGAACAACCGGATAAGTGACATCGACAAATCCCCCTTTTTTGACCCAGCCCCGCCACGGAAGAAGCTCTGCGTGACTCTTTTCCGGAACGCCGTCAAACATGGTAAGGTGCCGAGCTCTCCCACTCTGATTAAGGAGCCGAATGGTGACCTCACCTGAAACCCCGACCGCGAAACGCCCCGGCAAACTCCTCTCGGCCTCTGTCCGACGACTGGCTAAAACAACGATAAGATCAAAAAGTGCGATCACCCCTATGCCTAAGCCCGCCCCCTGCCAAGCCGAGGACGCCGGGCCCCAGAAAGCTACCACGAGGGCTAGCAGCATCCAAAGAAGGAGCAGCCGGACAAGCCACTTTGTCGGTCGTAGAAGCATTGCTAGGTCCGAGGTGCTTCGACACTCGTAAGTGCCTTGGTCAATAGTTCATCCACATCCTGACCGCTGATCGCCACCTCCGGCGCAACCTGAACGCGATGGCGAAAAACCGGCAGAGTAGCCCGCTTAATGTCATCAGGAATGACATGATCCCGACCCGCGATTACCGCGTAAGCCTTGGCCAGTTGCACCAGACTAATCGCCCCACGCGTCCCTGCTCCTAAGCTAAATCCGGGAGCTTCCCGAGTATGCCGCGTCAGCCGGATTGCGTAGTCGACCACCTCCGGCACCACTTTGACCAAGGCGGTGAGACGCTGCGCTTCCACGATTATTTCTGCATCGCAAACCTGTCCCACTTGCCGGGGATCTACCCCCCTCGCCGCCGCTCTCGCGGTAACTTCAGAGACCACCCGGCTCTCATCAGCGAGCGAGGGATAGTCGATGATTATTTTGATCAAAAATCGATCGAGCTGCGCCTCAGGGAGAGGATAGGTCCCCTCCTGCTCGATCGGATTCTGGGTCGCGAAGCACATAAAAGGCGGAGCCACCGGCAGCGAGTCGCCATCGATTGTCACCTGCTGTTCCTGCATCACCTCTAACAAGGCCGCTTGCGTTTTCGCAGGCGCTCGATTGATCTCATCAGCGAGGAGAAGGTTGGTGAAAACCGGCCCCCGGCGCGTCTGGAAGGTCTGGCTCTTCATGTCGAAAAGTGTGAATCCGGTAATGTCTGAAGGCATCATGTCAGGAGTAAACTGAATGCGCCCAAAGTCCCCTCCGAAGCTGCTCGCAAGCGCCAAGACCATATGCGTTTTCCCAAGACCAGGCTTGCCCTCCAGCAAGGCATGTCCACCAGCCAGAAGCGCTGCCACGATCTGCGTGACCGTCTCCTCCTGACCAAAAACGACCCGAGAAACTTCCTCGTGAATTCGGTTAGCGAGAGCGGTGACCGCTTCGAGGTCAGGTGTTTCTTCGGGCGTGGCATTGTCGTTATCAGTCATTTTTTCCTGAGCAGTTGGAGGTTTCGAGCCATCTTCGTGACGGCTCCGGGATCTTGAAAATTTTTCGAGGTGAAAGTATCGACCACCTCATTGGGAGAAAGTTCGGCCTCGGTGGCCATTTTCCGATAAAGCTCTCCGCCCGCGCTGGCATGTTCACGCTCAAGCTTCGCTCGCAGTGGCAAGATGAGATGGCCAAGCGCTTTCTTGCGCCAGAGAAATTTCGCCGCAGCCTTGAGATCGTCACCGTAAGGCCGCCGATAAGTGTGCTCGTCCCGCAAGATGGGCCCGAAGCGCGGAACCCGCATCCAGAGCCAAACCACAAGTAAAACAAGCCCTGCGATGATCGCTTGATGCGCATTCTGCCAGAGAAGATCTTTCAGGGACGACCCCGAACCATAGAGAAAAATAATCGGACCTTCATTGTGCCAATCGGCAACGAGCTCGAGGAAAGCCGCATGATCCGCCCTCGCCAGATAGGGGTTTCGAAATGGTCGCGCGTGAGAAAGCACCATCACCAGACCGTCACCCCGCGAGACAGTTACCAGCCGAGAAGTCCCGGGGAGATCCCACTCCTCTCCAGCTGGCGCGCTCATCGCTAGATCACCCTCGAACTCGAGCGCTAGATCGTAATCGCCTTCCTCTGTCACGATCCCGACCTCCGCAAGATGCCACGCTTTCTTAAGATGCCCCGGTGGCTTCTCTCCCTCTTCTTCAATTTTTTTAAAAGTCCCTTTCTCTTTCGCGATCTCGAGTTCCTCGAGAAGGTAATCCAGCCCTCTTAACTCCCTCTTTTTGACCCGGCCTTGCCACAAGTTCCTGCGGAAATCGTTAATCTCTGCTTCGCCTCCCTCCAGCGTGAGAACAAGCATCCCGCCCTCTTCGACCCACTCTAAAACCCGCATTCCGATCCCTCTCGTCGAGAGAAACGAACCGGGCATAAAGATCGTCGCCACCTGGTCATCATAATCGCTCCAGACCCGCGAACTTCTCGCCTCCCAGCCTCCTTTTTCTAAAAAGCGTTCAGCCGCTAGGTAAGGATTTACCCGAGCCGACCCCCGGTAACCGGTTTCGATCACCCTCTCTTCATACTCTCCTCTCCTCTCCCCGCACCCGACCACAAAAAGCACCAAAATCACCAAAACCGATCTCATCGTTTCCTCCTTCCTGCAAATGGCCACTCCTCGAAAAGGCGCTCGCCCATCGCTTCCTCGGGCACCACCTTCGCATAGGCAACCCCCATCCACGCCGCCGTGAGGAGCGCAAAGTAGCTCGCCTCGACCGACTCATCGCTCGCCAGCCTGCGCAAGCAATCGCTCTCCGTGTCCGACTCCTCGATTTCCACTTTGCCATTCTCGATAAGCGAGGCAATCGCCCCTCGGTAAAGCAACCCCAGAGCCTCCTTTTGATCACCGTCCCGCCATTGCAGTCGTGCCGCCCCAAGCACATCATCCGGGAGGCTCTCCGGCGAGATCTGCATTCCGGATAGCGTCTTGATCTTCATCTTAGCTGATCGCGATCCGGTCGGCTCCGCTTTCGCAAAAGCCTGCCTGTTATGAAGCACCAGCCAGACGATCCCACCCACCGCAGCAATCAACACGGCCCAAAAAAACAGCGACCCAAAACCTGCAAGCGACCCACCTCCCCCGACCGGAAGCTGGATCTCCCGGTCCTCCTTTTTGGAAACCCTCTCAACCCGCGTCTGAACCTCGAAGTCCTCACTTCTCATCACTTCCGAAATGCGCTCCGCAGGCGTCTCAGCCCACACTTCGGGACTTCCACTAAAAATCCCCAGCGCCACCACCACCACCACCCCGATCCTCTGTGCCAGCCGCTTGAAGGTCAGCTCAATATCCCATCCCTCACTCCATGTCCGACTATTGACATACAACCCAAAGCCTCCCCCGGTGTAGAACCAAGAGGTAAGCGTCATCGCCATCCAATAGGCCAGCGCTATCACGATCATAAGCCAGGCCGGCAGCGCTCCAGAGTCATCCCTGAAAAAATCCCACAGCACGCTCCAGAAGCTATAGTCGGTGCCTTCCGGAACCATCAGTTGCAGGAAAAAGAACTGACTATAGAAGAGCCCGAACTCCATCAGCAAAGCCGTCACCGTCAGACAAAAAGCGGCCCCAGATCCTCGCCGCGTGAGCAGCGCCACCCTCACGCGATATTCTCGTCCTCTCAACCCTTCGAGAAAATGAACCGGGAGAACGAACGACCGATAGAATGAGGAACGGTAAAAAAGGAGCGCGATAAAGGCCGACCAGTAGAGCAGCACAAATACCGGGGAGCCGCCCTGATGAATCAGAATTCCCGCGCCTGCGGTGATCACCCCGACCGTCACCAGAATCCAGTTCTCGCGCAGCTCGCGAGGGAGCACTCTCATCGTAGCGCGGAGGTCCGGCTTCTCTCCAAAGAGATTCCGACTGAGCGGAAAGAGCGCCACCCGGTCCCAGATCGGCTTCAACCACCAAATCAAAAATAGCCCCCACCCGAGATTCTGGAAAAAGACCCCAAGAATCAAAAGACTCAGTGGAAGCACCGTCACGCTCCAAGCCCGCCAGAGGGTGCCCAGCTGAGTGCGGACCAAGCTGACTCCCAGATCGACCGCCTCCCAGTCGCCTCGCGGTCGGATTTCAGCAGTTACCTTTTCAAGATCCATCTGACCTCCTGCCCACCACTACGAAGTATAAAAGATGCGCCACCCAGAAAAAGATCCCCACAAGATACTTCGTCGTGTAACCCACCGGTTGCGCGGACCAAAACCCCTCCACAACCGCCGCCAGCGCCGTCATCGAAGCCCCCCCGATGAGAAGAGGCAGCGCCTCACGCCCCGCCTTGGTCAAGGCCTGCGTCCTGCTGAGGTGTCCCGGAGAAAGCATCGAAAATCCAATCTTAAGGCCCGCCATCCCCACCACGATCATCCCGAGAAGTTCAAAGGAGGAATGCCCTGCGGCGAAGGACAGCAGCTTCTCAGGATCGCCCGCATAGCTCACATAGCCGAACATCGCCCCGATATAGATCCCGTTGAACATCTGGAAAAAAATCGTCCCCATCCCGAAAAGGATTCCCCCCGCAAAGAGCTTAAAATCTATCCCAACATTATTCTGAATATAATGCCCGAACATCAGAAAATTGGCCCCGGGCTCCTGCCGCTGCTCGATCACTTCGCTCGCACCCTTTCCATAACTCTCCTCGAGCGCCATCATCGTCTCGGCTCCCAGCGTGGCCTGAACCCAAGCAATCTCCCGCGTGGCAGACCACCAGAGAAGAATAAAAGGAAGCCAGAAAAGGAGGGACGAGACAACCAAGAGCCGCCATTCCCGACGAACCGCTGCTGGGAAAGTGGCGCATATAAATCTGATCGCACCCTCCCCAATCCCTCCTCTGCTCGAGTGAATGAGGCGGTAGCTACGCATCGAGAGCGAGTTCAAGCGGTCACTAATCCGCGTGCCATACATGCGATATTGCGCGAGCGAAAGGTCGCGGCAAATCTGGCGAAAGAGGCTCGGAACCCTCACCGCCTCGGCAGTCTCGCCCTTCTTCTCAAGACGCCGGACCTTCTCCTCCAGCTCCCTCCACCCGGCGGCCTTGCGGTTCTCGAATTGCTGTCGATTCATGCGCGATCTTCGAGCCAAGAAGCCATGCCGATAAGTTTTGAGACACCCTTAGGACCGGCATGTCCCGTCAAGGTGCTGAGATAATCCGCTAGCTCGGCGCGCCGCGCTTCCGACCAATTCCCAGATCGATGACGAAATGAAATAATGGCCGCCCGCTCCTCGCGGGTCAGCGAAAGGTTCACTGGAATAGTCTCCAAAGTCGGCGGACCAGCGTCGACCGGCTCAACACGCGGGCGCGAATAAACGACAAAGGTCCCCGCCGCCAGATCACCCAGACGCTGGAAGCGCGGGTTGAAAAAAGCCGCAAGCGGGAGAAAAGGGCAAATCATCTCACCTAGCCTCACGAAATTCCGAATCATCGCCGGTCCAAAGGCTACCGTGCCACCCGCTTCATCCACCACTCGTAATCCTAGCGCCATCTTTCCCGGCGTCGCCCCCTTCCTACTCGTTTCAAAGAATACGGGCGCGAACCATACGAGGAGAAACCAAAGAAGAAGAAAGATTCCCATCGCTAAATTTCCACCCACTCCTACCCCAAGCAGCATCACTCCGAAAAACAAAACGAGGGCACTCGCGACCAAAATAATAAGATCGAGCACGTAGGCATAAAATCTCAAAAATGGACCTGCCACCCGGAGATGTATTTCGATCCCCTCGGCCAACTCCACCGTCTCCAAGGTATCAAGTCGCCGTTCCACTTTCGCCATCGTCTAGAGCTAAAAATCTACCAGCCACTAGCAAAGGGTAAAGAACTCAGACCCCGAAAGATGATAAAAAAAGGAAGAGTGGAGCCAGCTGTCGGATTCGAACCGACAACCACTCGATTACAAATCGAGAGCTCTACCGTTGAAGCTAAGCTGGCTGGAATCTCTTGCGAGACGGGCGGGAGAATACAAATCCCGAACCCGCTGGCAAGTTTTACCGAGAATTTTTCAGCGCACGCCGCTGACTTAGAATCGCTGGAGCCAGCATCAGGGTTGCCACGAAAATCATCGCCGCACCGATCAAAGCGACCCACACCGGGCCCACCGTGTAAGCTATGCGGAAGGCGATGAACGGCGCGATCACCCCCCGGCAGCCAGTGAGAAAAGTGTGCACGCTCATGTATTCCGCGACATTTTCCTCATTGGCGAACTTCGTCACCCAGAGCGTCCACGCGATATTTCCCCCAGCACGCGCCACCCCGTGGAGCCCGATCCCGATATAGAGCGGCCACAGCCCCTCACCGAGAAAGTAGAAAAGGATACCTACCGCAAAGATGACATTGATTAAGCAGCGCAGAACGTAAAAATTCATGCGGTCGAAAAGGCGCCCCCAGAAGAGGATCGATAGCACGAAGAGCGACTCAGGAATCACCGTCGTGATAATGCTGACATGACTCTCGCTTAGCTCGAATCCATAGCGCTCATTCGTGATGTATTCCACAAAAAGTGAGAAGCACAGCAGGTTTCCCATTCCCAAAATCATCCAAGAAATAAGGAGCTTCCGAAAGGCGTCATCTTGGCTCGTGTGGCGGAAGGCGTCGAAGAGCTTCACCACCTTCGATCTCTGAAGCGTCACCTTTTCCATCAAGAAAACACAGCCCGCCATGATTACGCAGGCCACCGCATAAATTCGGAGCAGTAAGGGGTAGTAGTCGAGAGATTGCGTCAGCATCATCCCAAACAAAAGGGCCGCGATGATCGCAAAAATCTTCCTAATAAAAGCAGTCACCGAAAAAAGCTTCCCCCGTGACTCGTCCGGGTAGTGGCGGCGGTAGATCTGCGAAAATAGCGGGATATTCAGGGTGACTCCGATCAAGCCCATCGCCATCCCGATCAGGTAAATCTCGAAGCGCTCTCCCGCGAAGGACGCCACGCTAAACCCCGCTGCGGCGAGCGAAAAGGTCGCCACTAAAGCGCTATTGACCGAGATTCCAGAGCGCCGCACCGCCTGCACCACGAAGAGGCTGAGAAGCAAGCCCATGCTCGGGATCGCGACCAGCGCCGCCTTTGACCAGATCCCCGCGCCAAAAACCCGATCGGCTAAAAGGATCGAAAAAGTCGTCCCCACCGTCTCGATCGTCCCCGCCGGGACCGACCGGAAATTATCAATGACGAAGGTGCGTCGGCGAAACCCATTTTCAGGCACGGCGGCCTCCTTGATCCGCAGCGAGCCACCAGTAGAAAACAAGGCTCACCAAGACGGAAGCGAGTCCCACATGAAGCACCTGGACCACGGCATTGATCTCGATATGGGTGAAAAAAAGGCCCATCAACATGAAGCCGAAGACGATCAGCAAAATCGCTCTCGGCACCCTTCCCCTCCACCCGCTCTTCCACGCCGCAAAAAGAGCCGCGCCAAAAATCACCCACGAAAAACTTCGATGGACCAAGAAAACGAGTGAATTCTCGATCTGCGCCGCCCAAGTCCCACGCGAATCCGTCCCGAATTCCATCTGAAGCGCATCGGTCATCTCCCGGAGCTGAGAGCCGAGAAGCCCCTCGAACAAAACGACCGCGAGTAAAACCCCAACCGGACCTCGGCCCGCGCCCGGGATTTGAGCAAGCCTTTGACCTTTCGCAACCCCCGCCCAACAGATGTAGGTGAGCACGAAGAGCAGGAGAAAAGCCGCCGCTAAATGCGCCGTGATAATCCCGGTATGGAGCCCACTAAAGACGACCGCTGCCCCGAGGACCGCGTTGAAAAGAACCAAGAGCACGCTCGCCACCGCACTCTTTTTCACCGCTCGAGAGAGCTCCTTCTTGCGCAGTGATACCACCATCAGCGCAAGCGTCGCGAGCGTCACCGGCAGCGCGAAGAGCCGGTTAATAAACTCGGTCCACGTCTTGACCGGGTCGAATTCCTGCTTGAGAGACTCCCTCGTAATAAGCTCAGGATCACGCCCGAGCCGCTCGGCTTTTTTCTTAAAGGTCGCCAGTTTCTGATCGCTAAAAGATGCGGGATCGACCTGTTCCATCTTCCAAGGCGGAATCAACTTTCCCCAGCACGTCGGCCAATCCGGACATCCTAGCCCCGCCCCCGTCACCCGCACCACGGCACCCGCAAAGACGAGAAGAATGACACAGCAAAGGCTAACAAAGGCCAGTCGTTGCACAGAGGTCTTTCGCACGGGGTGAGGCTAACGCGTTTCGATCGACTTACAAATCTTAGCTCGAGGGCTTTTCAGCAAAGCGGTCAGCCAAGCCCACATCGCCATCAATAAGAGCGATTTCGACATCAGGCTCCTCTTCACCCTCAGGATCAAGCATCGGACGCCTTTTTTCCTTAGTGATCGCGACCGAAAGCCAGCGCAGATCACTACTGTTATCGAGCATCACTTTGAGAACCATCGTCAGAGGAACTCCGAGCAACATCCCCACAGGTCCCCAGATATAACCCCAGAAAAGAACGGATATAATGACGACCAGAGTAGAAAGACCAAAGCGCCGCCCCATCAACATCGGCTCGAGGAAATTACCCAAGAAAAGATTGATCGATACAAAGCCAACCGCAATCGCCACCCCGCTCGGCCCACCATGGACAAGGAGGGCTAGAAAAAAGGGTGGCACTCCCGCGATAATCGAACCGAGAACCGGGATAAAGTTCAGCATAAAGGCGAGGATTCCCCAGAGCAGGAAGAAGTCGAGATGCGCAGCCCAGCACAAAAATCCAGCGAGAACGCCAGTTGCCAGGCTCACCAGAGTCTTGATCGCGAGGTAGCGCTGAATGTCAGAAGTCGCCGAAAGGATGCGCTGAAAGTTTGGCCCGCGTGCCTCAAGAATCGCGTCCGAACGTCGGCCAAAGGCACGCGCCTCACTCAGCATGAAAATGGTGAGCACGAGAACAAGAAAAACACTCCCAAGGAACGAGAGAACTTTCCAGACAACGTCGGTTCCCACATTGAGAACTTTCGCCATTGAAAAACTACCGGTGAGCTGAGCTTGGAAGTTAGAGGGGCCGTAAGCCTCTACTTTAGCGCGAGCATCTGCCACTTCGAACTTTTCTAGAAGCGCGACAGCGCCTTCGGAAGCCTCGTCCATTCTCTCCGTGAGCGCATCGTAGTAAGTGTCATTCCACTTCGTCTCGAGATCCCCCACCAGCGAAATACAAATAAGAACGATGCCAATGAGAAACGCGAAATCCACTAGAACAGTGAGAAGAACCGCAAGTGACCGCGGAACCTTGTGGCGCCGCAGAAATCCCGTGATCGGAAAACTAATGGTCGCAATGAACGCCGCGAGCAAAACGGGCACGAAGAATCCCTGCGCCAACTTAAGTCCCGCTATCACGACAACAGCGCAGGCTACAGTAACCAGTGCCTGAACTGCGGTGGTCTTCTTGCTCGATTCTTTCATTCCTCTCAAAGCTATGGGTGAACAAGCTTCGGTCCGGGAGTATAAGCAGGTTTGTCTCCAATCACAAAAAGAAAGAAATGCCACCGCACCCCTTTGCTCAACTTTCCTCCGATAGCGCTCCGAAACCGGGCCGATCTTTCAAGTCCGCAAGCGCTTCGTCCAATTCCGGCCACCGAAAAGCAAAGCCCTCCGACTCGAGTCGCTCAGGAATGACCCAGCGGCTCTTCGTGACCATCTCGGCCTCCGTGCGCATCACGAAGGTCCCGACCTCAAGCATCCAGCGGGCCGCCGGAAGTCCGAAGCGGCGTCCCGCAAGGTCTCTGAAATAACGCATCACCTCCGCGTTTTCCTCCGCGCCTGGCGAGGTGACATTGTAGATCCCTTCTGCCCGCGGATGTTCGATAAACCAATTTAAAGCCCGACAAAAATCCTCGACGTGAATCCAGCTCACTCGCTGCTTTCCGCCAGCCATCGCCCCGCCGAGACCCAGCTGAGATATTTTATAAAGGTAGTCGTAGACCGTGCCCGGTTCGTTCGCGAGAACCATCGAGCTCCGCAGCGCGATCTTGCGAACCTCACCCGGGGCGTGGCTTTGGAAAAATGCATCCTCCCACGCGGTCGCGATCCCGATCGAGAAGCCCGTCCCGATCTCGCCCTCGACCTCGCTCTGTGGCCGATCCTCAGCATGGCGGTAAATGGTGGCCGTGCTCGAGTTCATCCAGAGCTTGGGCGGCTCCTCGCACCCCCGGATCGCCTCGCCCAGAATCGCGGTGCTCTCGACCCGGCTATCGAGAATGAGCTTCCGATTCTTCTCATGGTAGCGGCAATTCACACTACGCCCCGCGAGATTCACCAACACCTCAGCGCCATCCAACGCTGAGGCCCAGTCACCCAGCGAGCGCCCATCCCAGCGCAGATCGACGACTCCTTTTTCCACCCCCCCACTCCGGCTCAGCCCGACCACTTCCCAGCCTCGATCAAGAAACCAGCGGCTGAGATAGCGCCCAAGAAATCCATTCGCGCCTGCAATAACTAACTTTTTCATCATCTTAAAAATTCACATATCCCATCACTCCAAGACAGCGCTCGATGACTTGCTCCTGAAATTCTTCCGGAAAAAGCAACCCGAGCGGTAGGCCGACAAGTAGAAGCGTGGGGATCTTTCCGAATTGAAAATTCATGCGCCGCTCACAAAGCGTAAGTAAGCCGTGGCTGGCGAAGTAAAGCGTCGGCAGCCCGAATCCCGCCCTCACCGGGAGGGTGATCGCGGCTTCGTGAAGAACGCCCGAGATTAGGAAAACAGCGAAGACGCCTCCATCGCGCCCGAGTAATCCTCGCAGCGGCCTCCCCACCACCCGCTGCATCATCTGCGAGTAGCCCACATTCCAGCGGCGGCTCCAGAAATCTCCAATCCCCTGCGCCTTCAGCAGATTCGGAAAAAGTGTCCGCACCGGAAATCCCGCAAAGCGATGCCCCGCCTTGAGCACGCGCAGCGCTCCGAAATGAAAGCCCAGACTGAGCGGAAGGAACATCAACAAGATGTGACGATTCCCGAAATGCCAAATCAACCAAGCACTCACGGTTCCCACCAGCATGAGAAGAAATCCCCAGTGGAGATCGCTTTTCCAACTCAGTCCCTCTCTTCGTTCCCGGAACGTCCCAGGATCCATCCCAAACCAAAGCAGGCCAAAGATAAAATAGCGCCCCAGCGGGAGTCTCCGTGCCTGCCCCGCCCACTCAGCGTAAACAAGCCCCTTCATCGCCGCCAAGAGGACCCCGCAAATCCCAATCATCCGCCAAATAGGATCCGCCTCCAGAAGTAAAATATGAGTGCCCCCTAGAAAACCCAGCGCAGTGAACCAGCCGAGAAAACGTCGCTTTTTCGCCGACTCCACCCGGGCAAAAAGACGCCCGCTCAAGAGGCCCGCAATAAGCAGCAGCGCGACCCAAATCACAGCTCCCCCACCCTTTCTAACCAGCCAAGATTCCATGCTACCGTCATCCCGAAAACGAAGACGAGTCCCACAAAAAGAAGCGTCAAAGTGTGGCGCGCCATTTTTTCCCCCAGACCATCGCCCACTTCCTCGAAATCAAAGCTGAAAAGCTGGAGGTAGAGCCTCACGCTCCACCACAGGCAGATGAACCCCGCCACCGTCGCCGCCACCGGAGTTCCGCTTAGGAAAAATTCGCGCTGCGTCAGGGCCATCAAAGCAAAGAAGATGTGGCTCCCGAAAACATAGAGCGAGTAGGTCCACCAAAGCTTCTTCATTAGCGGCGTAAGGCCGGCAAGCTTCTCGCGCCAACCCAGCACTTTCGGAATCCAGAGACTCCCGATGCTAAGGAGCACGAGGGACCAGCCAGAGACTTGAAGTCCGAAATTGAGAAGTTCTTTCATCATAATTTGTCAGTTAGTAATTCGCTTTGCTGCTCCAGTAACGTTGCGCGGGCAGTAATGATCGCGAAGGCGGTGAGATAGCCGTAACCCGATCCGCTCAGAAGAACGACTCCCGCCTCGTGAAGACGCGCCCCAGCCATCGTGAGAGGGAGAATGGCAACCGCTCCGCCAAGAAAAAACCCCGCTGGTAGTCCCCACTGATAACTCCATAAGACAGAACGGGGGCCAAGAAAGAGAAACAAAATCGGTGCCAGTAAAAGATAGCTCAAGAAGTGGAAAAACAGCGAGCAACTGGCTAGATAAAGAGCCGCCATGAAATTCTGACTGATTACCAACATCCCGCACCCGACGAGAAAGAAAGGGATCAATAGCGCCCGCGACAGCGATTCGTTGAAGATCTGGATTTTCGAGAATTTTTGCTCTTTCATGACTTAGTCTCCGAACATCCACGTCAGACGACGGTGGCGTTTCACAGGGGGCTTTTTTCTCAGGAGTTTTCTTAGGAGAGCTTTCATTTTATTAGGCCGTTGGAGGCGTCAGATGAGGTGGGATTTTTCCGGGAGTCTCCCGGAGTTTACTGAAGATAAAGAGGTTCATGAAGTGCATCGCCCCGAGGACGAGGAGAACGATCCCAAGCTTTCCGCTGAGCGCCTCGAAAATTCCCGTCACTTCCTGAACCTTGCTCTCGAGCCTGAGAAAGAGGCTCACGAAGCCGATGTTGACAAGGTAGAATCCCACCACAAGAAGGTGGTTCACACTGTCGGCCATTTCGGTGTTTCCACCGAAGCAATCGACTAGAAAAACTCGCCCATTCTTATGCAGGGTGCGCGCCACCCAGATGGTAATCGGGAGGGCGATGGCAAGGTAGAGGCTGTAGGTTATCGCAGTTTCATTCATGGTTTTGTTTTTTTGGTTGGAGATTCACATCAGCTCGCCGCGCCAGTCGTCTTGCTCAGTCGGGCAAAAGTCGCCCGTGCAGGCGGGTGCCGTCATCGCGTGAAGTTCCTCGCGAACCGCGCGCTCTTTTTTTCGGAAGAAGACTTTGCTGAGCGCATGCCGATTAGCCGCGAGGAGGTGACAGGTTTTCATCGCGATCGGGAGAAGCGCGGGGCTTGCCAGTCGGCGCGCCGTCTTGCGATAGTGCGCGCAGCTGTAGAGGCACCAAACCCAAGCTTCCGCTCCTCGGTAAATTTTACCTGTGCAGATCCGCACGATCATTTCGCGCGCAGGATCGAGCCTCCCAATTCCCGGGAAGCGCTCCTCCGCCTCATCGGCCTGGTAAGGTATGAAGCGCACTTCAAAGGCCCGCTTCTGACGGTTGATCCACTCGTGAAAAGTGCAGCACATGCCGCAGCGGCCATCGTAGTAGACTTCGATCCAATTCGTGTGCAGTGGGAGTTTCATCTTATTGTTAGTTTTGTTTTTTCAGTATTTACTGAAAGTTATTGCCGTGGATTTTCAAAGTTGTGAGGTGGGCATCCTAGCCGAAGAGCTTAAAGGCGAGCTGCATCGCTTTGCCATGCTGCATCGCGGCGACACGGTCGCCCATTTTTGATGCAAAGCTGACGAATTCCTCGAGCTCTTTCATCTGCTCGTGGAAGGCTTCCGCATCTTTCCCGGTCATCTCTTCCGTCTCTTCCTTACAGCGTTGGAGCACGGCAAGAGCGGGATCAATCTCGCGGCGCTTACGCTCGATCGTGATACGGCGAAACATTTCCCAAACTCCTTTTTCAGATTCGAAAAACTCTTTCCGCTCGCCTTTTTTCGTCACGATCCGGACGAGGCCCCAACCCACGAGATCCTTTAGATTCGTATGCGCATTACCACGGCTGATCTCGAGAGCGTCCATAACCTCGTCCGTGCTCATGGGCTCGGCACTCGTCATAAGAAGAGCGTGGATTTGAGCCATCGTCCGGTTGATCCCCCACTGCGCTCCCATGACACCCCATTGGGCCACGAACTCCTCGCGGACTTCTGCTAATTTGGTGGTCGGGTCGCTCATCACTTTCAGTAATTACTGAAAATTCAGACTAAGTCAATCCTTGGTTTAAGAAAAATGGCGGCTTGGCCACTCGGCCCCGCTTCGGCCGAGAACTAGAATAGTCCTCCGCCCGCAGCCCGCGTGAGATCGATACGGGCATTGAGAGCCGCTTGCTCGAGGCTGATGGCACTCCGCTTGGCCTCCAACCAACGGCGCTCGGCATCAAGGTATTCGATCTGGGATGTGATCCCGGCATCAAACTGTTCGCGGGCGAAGTCGCGCGTGGTCTTAATCTCGGCCACTTCACGCTGGGCCGCAGCCAGTTGCTTATGGCGGCTGCGGAGATTGATGCGGGCGCTATCGATCTCTTGCAGAACTCGGAGCACTTCACTGCGATATCCTGCGGCGGCGGACTGACGCTGCGCTTGACGTGATCTTACCACTGCGAGACGTGAGGGGTCATAGATCGGGATGTCGAGCGAGGGTCCCACTTTCGCGATCCAAGTACGAAAACGATCCGATAAGGAAAAGGTTGCTCCCGAGGCGAGGGCTTCGATTTTAAAAGATGGAAGAAGATCAAGCTTGGCCGCCTGCTCGATTTCAAAAGCGGCGCGCACTTCTGCTCCAGCTGCGAGGATTCCGGGATGAAGCGCTAGAATCTGATCAAGCGGCTTAGCGCGATCCCGCTCCCCCTGCCCCCTCGGGAAAATGGACCGCGCGGTTTTCCCAGGCAGGGTTCCGCCCCGGAGGGTGCGAAGCTGGACAATGGTGAGGTCCCTTAGGCGCGTGAGATCAAGCTGAAGACGGTTCAATTTTTCATTCTCAGCCCCTTGCTTCGCGAGTGCTGATCTCGCGATAAGACCGGCCTCGCTGCGCTCAACGAGGGTGTCGAGAGTGGCGCGATTAGCTGCTAGCGATTCTTCAAGCAAGGCCAGCTCGGCATTGAAACGATAGAGATTCAGCCGGGTCGCGGCGATGCGACTGGAGAGGAGAAGCCGGGCTGATTGGTAATTCCAAATGGCGACCTCGGTCCCCGCCTGCGCCGCTCGCCGGGCCGCGCGGAGCTTCCCACTCGCATCAACCTCCCACGAGAGACCGGTGCTGGTTTCCCAAGGCGCAAGCGAATAGGGCCCGAAATCAACATCACGTGCGCGCCCCTCGCGGTAACCGAAGCCGAGATTAAGGCTCGGGAGCATCGCCGCGCGCGCATGAGAAGCAGCGGCCTCAGCTCGGTCAATCCGGAGCGAGACGGCTCGCAAGTCAGGATTGTGCGTGAAAGCCGCTTTGATATCGCCATCGAGCGCAGAGTCCCCCAGCTCTTCCCACCAACGGATTTCCGCCCGCGACATCGCCGGAGTGCCAGCCAGCCCTACCTCCGGTCTCGGTCCGGATGAACATGCACTCACGAGAAAAATTCCCATGAGCGCGGTTGAGAGAATGCGGCAGGCCATAACTACTTTATAGGGTGATGCTAGTTTTTGACGAAAATCCCGCTCGCATTGACGAGCATATTTTTCTCGCTTGAGCCCTCCGCGACCTCCCCCGTCACCACCAAGGTGCTGAGTTCGGCGATTCCAGCGAGCCCCTTGAATCCCTCCTTTACCGGCGTGCCCGAGCCATCGAGCGCTTGCACCGTGACAATAGATGCCGTGACGACTTCAGGGTCATCACAGCATACGTCCCAAGGCGTTTCGCACTCGTCGCCAGGGATGAGATTACAGGCGGTGAGCTTGGCTGGGTCGCCCATAATCATGACCGCGCGGCCATCCATGAAGACGTCCGCGCTTCCGAGAATATCGCCGGAAAAAGTGACCTGGTCACCCGGCTTCGCGGAGCTTCGGAGAAGCGAGATGCTCCTCGCCGCTTCCGGCTCGGCTTCGAGCACGAGGCTTGTCAGGTCCGGACTTTTTTCAGTCGGCAAGTTTTTCGCCTCCTCTTTTTCTTCTGTGCAGGAAGAGAAGATGAAGAGCGAGGTGAGGGCCAGGATGGGATATCGTTTTATTTTCATAGGCTTGGTTTTGGAAAGAATTTAGCTCGAGCGAAGCGCCTTCGGAAGGCTAGGGAGAAGGCAGCGAATGGCTGGTGGGAGAGTGCCGATCGTTCCTAACAGAATCCCGGTAAGGAGCCCCGCTCCTAGCACGGCGGGCGTCAGAACGAGGGTGAAGGTCCCGATCGAGAAGGGCACGGTGCGCCCATCGAGAAAGAAAAAAGCGAGAACAAAGGCGAGCAAGGTCCCAGTCAAGGTGGCGAGAAGTGACTCCTGCACGAGCGAGAGAAAAAGCGCGGCCCGCGTGTAGCCGATCGATTGCAGGGTCGCCATTTCGCGGATACGCGCAGCAAAGGCGGCGTAAAGGGTGTTAAGGCCGCCAAAGACTGCGCCCGCAGCGACGAGAGCAGCAGTGACCCAGGTCATGACTTTGATGGGACGGTAGAAAATGCCAAGCTTGTCATAATAGCGATCCTCGCGAATCGCGGCGAGCTCGAGGTCATTGCGCTGGAAGGCGAAGAGCTCCACGTCATCGATCTCCCCCGCCCTCTCGCCCGCGAGACGGAGGGTGATCGAGGAGAGGGAATCACGCTGCGTGAGCGAGGCGAGATCGTTCCGATCGAACCAAATCTCGGATTCTAAAACCGTGCCCGGGGCGGCAAAGCGACCCGAGATGCGCACTTCAGTGTCACCGAAATAAAGCAGCTGCCCGATCGCGAGATCACCAGCGTCCACCCCAAGTTTCCGGTGCGCAAGATGACCCACCATCACTTCGCCAGGCCCGGGGAATGTCCCCTCTAAAAGGCGCACCGAGCGGTGAACGAGAAGCGCCTTTTCCAAAACGCCCCTGAGGAGAGCCTGCGCCTCGATCCCGGAAGCAGTCGTGATAGGTGCTTGGTAAGAAATCTCGCCCGAGACCGCAAGCACTCCGAGGCGGGACTCGATGCCAGGGATGGAGGTCGCAGCGGCGGACTCGGCTGCAATCCCGACTTCCGAGCGCTCGATCGACTCCTCCGAACCCTTCCCCACCAAGATGACATTTCGCTCTGATCCAGAAGCGGAAAGAACGCGATCCATTCCTTGGTTCAGCGCCACCGCGGCGATAAGAAGCAGCACCACAACCGCCGAGCCACCTACGGTCTGGGCGAGGCGTGCGGGATCGCGGAAGAGATTCCGCAGGGCGTAGGAAAATGGAAGCATCTTGGAAAATTTAGCCGTTGAGGGATTCGACGAGGGGGCGGGAAGTCGCCTTCCAAGCAGGGTAGAGCGAAGCGAGCAGGCCCAGCGCCATCGCCACGCCCAGTCCACTGAGTGTCACTGCAGCGGAGGGAGTAAGCGCTAGGGTCAGGCCTTCATTCCCGAGGGTGAAGGACTTCAGCTTGAAAAAGGTCATCGCCCCGAGCACGCCCGCGAGCCCTCCGGCGAGGCCGAGCAGGATGCCCTCGATCACCACGAGGCAGCCGATGGCGAGACGAGAAAATCCGAGGGTTTGTAAAATGGCGGTCTCCTTCACGCGCCCGCGCACGATGAGCAGGACGGCATTTGCAACGAGTCCGAGGACTGCGATAACGGCCCCTAAACCGAGCCAGCGGGTGAAGCCGATAAGCTCGATCATCTGCTTGGCAGTCTCGGCGAAGAAGGCTTTCTCGGGACGCGTGTTGGTGGGCTGCTGGTCCCCTCTGAATGTTTCATCAATCTGGTCCGAGACTTCCTGAAGACGCGCCGCCGATGCGACTTTGACATTGAACTGAGTCACCACTCCAAGGCCGATCCGGGACGCCTGTTGAAGAAATGGCAGGTGGACGTAGGCGACATTTTCATCCTGAGGCGAGGCGGAGGTGATGATGCCGGAGACGGTGACATTAACCCCGACGGCCTCGAATCTGTCACCGGGGGCGAGGTCTCGGCGCTCCGCAAAATGGCTTCCAACCAAGGCACCATCGGTCCGCGCGATGAAGTCATCATAGGATCCGGCGATGACTTCGATCCCAGGGTTGTATTTTTTCAAAGTCTCGGGCGGGACGCCGCGAAAGGTGATGACATCCAGTGAGGCCCCGCAGTTGTTGACCGCAATCTGGATTGGGATGACCTCACGGACGCCGGGGATGCGCTCGATCGTGGTGAGGTAGTGCTCCGGCAGGCGCGAGGTCGAGGGGCAGAAGCGATTCTCACGATAGACCACAAGCGTGGTGTCATCCGCGCTGCTCTGAGTGGCGACAGCTAAGGAATGCTGCATCGTCTGCACCGAGGCGTAGAGAAACATGCCAGCCGCGACCCCTGCGATGGTAAGGAGCGAGCGGAGCCTATTCCGGGTGAGGTTTTTAAGCGCAAGAATAAGTAATTTCATCGACTTTTAGGCAGTTGAATTGAGCTGGCTTCCTTCGACAAAGCGACCTTTCTCAAGCTGGAGGGTGCGCGCAGCTGCTGCGGACGCCTTCGGGTCGTGAGTCACCATCACGACCGTTTTTCCATGCTTGCTGGCGAGGGTGCTGAGAAGATCGAGAATGGAGTCAGCAGACTCACGGTCGAGGTCGCCGGTAGGCTCGTCCGCGACGAGAAGTTCCGGGTCGTGCACGATGGCGCGGGCGATCGCGACGCGCTGCTCTTGGCCGCCGGAAAGTTCTGCTGGCCGGTGGTCCGCGCGGTCGCCCAGCCCCACCAGATCAAGTGCCGCGAGGATCTTTTTCCGGCGCTCGCTCTTGCTGAGATTCCCGAGCAGGAGAGGCAGCTCGACATTTTCATAGGCGGAAAGAATCGGGACAAGGTGGTAGAGCTGGAAAATGTAACCGACGTGCCGCGCCCGCCAGCGGGTGAGCTGCGCGCGTGACAATTTCGCAATATCGTGACCCGCAATGATGATCTCGCCCGAAGTCGGCGAATCAATGCCCGCGATGAGATTGAGAAGAGTCGTTTTCCCGGAACCAGACGGGCCCATGAGCGAGAGAAACTCACCACGAGAAACCTCAAGTGAGAGATCCTCGAGCGGCTTGATGATCGTCTTCCCTTTGGTGAAGGTTTTCGTGACGGACCGGATGGAGATGAGCGGATTCATAAATCAGGGGATTTTTGAAAAGGTGACCCGGGAGCCTTCCACGAGCCCGGTATGAGGTGGTAAAATGACACTCTCGCCCGAGCGGAGACCCTCGAGCACGAGGCGGTGCCCCTCGCGAGAATCGTCGCCAAGAACGAGGCTGCGCAGCTCCGCAGTGCTCTCGGTAGAGACGACCCAAGCCTGCCGATCATCGATGAGCGCCTCCTCGGGAAGGTAGATTGAGAGCCGTCCGGCGGGCGCCGCTCTCGGTGAGCCCTCATCTCCCGAGAGGGCGAAAAACTTGGCGCGCACCAGCATTTCAGGGCGGAGACGCTTATCTGGATTCCCGATCGCGACCTTAGCCTGAAGTGTATTTCTTTGGAGATCAGCTTGGCCGCTGATACGGGTCACTTTTCCTTCAAAAACTCGATCCGGTAGGAGGTCGGACACGAGCTCGACGGTCTGGCCGGATGAAAGAGCAGCCGCTTCATTGAGCGGGACGTCGATGCGAGCCTGCAGCTTGGTAGGATCGTAGAGTTCAACGATAACGGCCGAGGAAGGATCGTCCATCGCGAGCATGCGCTTCTTGCCCGGAGCAGCGTGCAGCCGGAGCACGACGCCATCGATGGGAGCAGCGATTCGCGTGCGGGAGAGATGCAGTTGGGCGCGCGCAACTGCGGTGTCGAGTTCATCAAGCGTGGCCTCCATGGTCAGTTCTTCTGCGCCTACCTGAGCGCGCTCGGCCTCGAGTCGGGGAATCTCGGCTCGCAGTCCAGCAAGCTTCGCGGCCTCCTTTTCACTAGCGAGGCGCGCCTGCACGAGCTGCTGGCGGGAGACCGCTCCATCGCTTAAATTCCTGAGGCGCGAATAGGCGTCCTTGGCCTCGCCGACCATCGCCTCACCAGCCTCGATCTTGCGCCGCGCCGCTTCGAGCTCCGCTTTGATAATCTCGAGGCCTACACAATGAGCGACGATTCGCCTCTCCATACTGCGCTTTTTCTGCTCCGCCTCACGGAGGCTCAGGCGCGCATCGTCATCGATAAGGGTGGCGAGGAGATCCCCTTTTCTGACGCTCTCCCCTTCCAGCACCACCACTTCGGCGACCACGCCGTTGATCAAACTCGGAACAAAGGTGGTGTAAGGATCAGGCTCGATCCAGCCGGATGCTTGGAAAACAAGTCGTCCCTTTCCCGTCGCCGACCCCTCCTCTGGCGACGCCTCCACTTCGCCAGCTCGCAGGGTCACCACCGGCGCTACCGATACCTCGATCGCGGGGACCAAGCGATCACCGAAAAGAAAAGCAAGAATGAGAAGAAAGCCGATAAAAAGGCCGGCCGGAAGAAGCCACGTCAGCGAGCGGCGCCGCTTCACGGGAAGGTCGGGGTCATTTTGAAAAGGAGATGAGTTCGTCAGGTCGTCTAGCGACATAGGGATTCGCGGAAAGTGGTTTGAATGCGACAGAGGCCAGAAGGCGTCTGAAAAAAGCGGACTCGCCCCCAAGGAGCAGAATCAGCGGCAGGATTCAAACCGGCGAATCAGAGAAGAAAGCGCGAGAAGCCGAGATAGAGCGGGACGCCAGAAGGAAAAAATGTTCTGCCCGAAGGTGGGCTCCCTCGAATTCCCTTCGCGGAACTCGCGATGCGCGCCGGGAGTTCAAGTCGTCCAAAAAACGGTGATAGCACCTGAAAAGCGGAACCCTCAAGCGCGAGCGAGGAGGCCGCACTCAGGTGACCAGTGAGGTGAACTTGTAGATCAATGAGGCAGTCAGCGCAAAATTCGGCGCCTGTCTCGGATCGTTCGTCCTCTTCCTGCGAGAATGGGCAGCAATGACAATCTTCCTCGATTTCCGGGACGTGGCAGCCACAGTCTCCCAGCGTGATCTCCTCGGAACACAGACAATAGCGTAGCCCGGGCTGAGAAACCGCGACCACCGCAGTCATGAGCCAGAGAAGAATTAGCGCTGTTCCCTTATGAAGCATTCCGTTGATTAGAAGCATCCAGCATCTCACTATTCCTAAAAAATGCCATCAAATTCCCGCAGACTCTCCCCTTCGACTTTCCTCAAGAAAGATAAACTTCATCCTTGCCAATCCCGGTGGCCGTTCTTAGCTTCCGCGCCCCTAGCCGGGAATTTGACCCATGTCGAAGCACAACAGTCTAAAACGTCAAGGTGGAGCTACTGGAAAGCGCTCTGTAATGAAGCGCTTCGAGCGCGTGAAAGTCCTCAAGCAACGAGGTCTTTGGAAAGAGGGTGCCAGCGCCATCGGCTTGCCCAAGACCAAGGCGGATTCCTAGGTCCTGCCCGATCTCTGAATTTTAATGGCGGAGCCCTCTCGGCTTCGCCTTTTTCTTGTCCCCTCTCATCAGTTATCCCGAATCGATCCAGCAATGAGCGATGGTGTCCGTCTTAATAAGTATCTTGCTTCCTGCGGGGTCGGCTCGCGGCGTGCCTGTGACGCCATGGTTCTCGCCGGAGACGTCGTCGTCAATGGACAAGCGTGCCTCACGCCCGCCTACCGGGTCCAACCCGGAGACCAAATCCGAGCTGACGGAAAAAGGATCGAGCCACTTGTTGTCCAGAGCATCGTCCTCCATAAACCATCCGGACTCGTCTGCACCCGCCGCGACGAACATCAGCGTGACACCATTTACAATCTCCTGCCGGGTCGCATGCAGCACCTGATGCACGTCGGTCGGCTCGATCGTGATTCCGAGGGCCTCATTATCCTCAGTAACGATGGCGAACTCTCCCAAGCGCTGACCCACCCAAAGCATAAGATCCAGAAGCTTTACCACGTCACCCTCGACTCAGCCTTCGATAATGAGATCCTCGAGAAGCTCGAAAAAGGCGTCTACATCGAGGAAGGAAAGGCGAAAGCGCACGCGGTCAAGCGCCTCTCATCGCGCAGGATCGAGATCATCCTCACCACCGGAATGAAGCGCCAAATCCGCTACATGATCCAAGCAGTCCACCATCGCGTGAAGCGGCTCATCCGCCTCAAAGTCGGGCAACTTGAACTGGGGACCTTGAGACCGGGAAAATGGCGTATCCTCACCCAGCAGGAGCGGGATGACCTCATCGCAATCGCCGAACAAAAGGCGTAGTCCCGGGAAATCCCGCACTTTGCTAGTTGTCGAAATCATCCTCCCACTGGTAGCTTTCACACCCTAGCATGAGTAAAAAATCCGATAGCCCTGTGACTGCCGAGCAAGATTTTAAACCGACTAAAGAATTCGCGAAAAAGGCCCGCATCTCAAGTCTTGCGCAGTATCAAGAGCTTTACCGGGAATCGATCGACAAACCCGCTACCTTCTGGGCCCGGGAGGCCAAGGAACTCGCATGGCAGAAGAAATGGGCGAAGGTCCTCGAATGGAACGCCCCTGATGCCAAGTGGTTCGTAGGAGGAAAGATCAACGTCTGTGAGAACTGCCTCGACCGCCATCTCACGAATGGCCGCGCTAACAAAGCCGCCATCATCTGGGAGGGCGAGCCCGGCGAGTCACGCACCCTCACTTACCGCCAACTTCACCGAGAAGTCTGCCAGTTTGCTAACGTTCTCCTCGCCAAGGGGATCAAATCTAAAGACCGCGTTCTGATCTATATGCCGATGGTCCCGGAAGCAGCGATTGCGATGCTCGCCTGCGCTCGCATCGGCGCGGTGCACTCAGTCGTCTTCGGCGGCTTCTCTGCAGAATCAATCGCCGACCGTCTCGAAGACTGTAAGGCGAAAGCGGTCATCACCGCCGATGGCGGCTACCGCCGAGGCTCCGTCGTGCCACTCAAGGCAAATGTCGATGAAGCGCTCGAGAAATACCGCGGCGTCGATACCGTCATCGTCCATCAACGCATTGGCACGGAGGTTTCGATGAAGAAGGGGCGCGACACCTTTTGGCATGATGAAGTCGCTCAAGTCAGCGCTCACCATGAGCCGAAGGGCTTCGATAGCGAGCATCCCCTCTTCATCCTCTACACCTCCGGTTCTACCGGTAAGCCAAAGGGAATCCTCCACAGCTCCGGCGGCTACCTCATGGGAACCTATGCCACCACTAAGTATATTTTTGATATTCAAGATGATGACGTCTACTGGTGCACTGCCGATGTCGGCTGGATCACTGGCCATAGTTATATCGTCTACGGACCTCTCGCGAATGGCGCGACCCAAGTGATGTATGAAGGGGCACCTAATTTCCCAGACTTCGGGCGCTTTTGGGAAATTGTAGAAAAATATTGTGTCTCTATTTTCTACACCGCTCCCACCGCAATCCGCGCCTTCATCAAAGCGGGTGATCATTTTCCTGAAAAACACGACCTCTCCTCCCTTCGCCTTCTGGGCACGGTAGGCGAGCCCATCAACCCGGAAGCCTGGATCTGGTATCGCGAAAAAATCGGTGGCGGTCGTTGCCCGATCGTGGACACATGGTGGCAGACCGAAACCGGAGCCATCATGATCTCCCCCCTGCCCGGCTGCACCCCTACTAAGCCCGGCACCGCCACGCTCCCCTTCTTCGGGGTGGATGCAGCCATTCTCGATGAGGCAGGCCAAGAATGCTCCGCTGAAGAAGGCGGAAAGCTCGTCATTCGCAAGCCCTGGCCCTCCATGCTTCGCTCGATCTACGGGGATAAAAAGCGCTACCGCGAGACTTACTGGTCAGACTACGATGGTAAGTATACCGCTGGCGATGGTGCACGGCGCGATAAAAAAGGAAACTTCTGGATCACCGGTCGCCTTGATGACGTTCTCAACGTTTCGGGCCACCGGCTCGGGACGGCCGAGGTCGAAAGCGCTCTCGTCTCACACTCAAGCGTCGCGGAAGCCGCCGTCGTCGGACGTCCTCATGAAATTAAAGGACAAGGGGTCGTCGCATTCGTCACTCTTAAAGGCAAAGAGTCGGGATCACAGGATTTGAATAAAGAACTTCGTAATCATGTCGGAAAAGTGATCGGAGCGATTGCCAAGCCCGACGAAATTCATTTCACTCCCTCCTTACCCAAAACCCGTTCTGGAAAAATCATGCGGCGACTGCTCAAAGAACTCGTCGCTACTGGACAGGTGACCGGTAATACCACCACCCTTGAGGACTACGAAGTTATCAAATCGCTCCAAGAAAGTCTCAAAAAATAGCCTTAGTTCATGACTCGATTCCGCTACAGCCTTGCTAGTATTCTACAGTCCTTCGGGATTCATCGGAAAATGAAGCGGATGACAGAAGCTGCCAATGAGCTCCACTTGATGCAGGAGGGCGAAGAGTTCCTCGGTGCCCTTTGTTGGCCAGGAGTGGAGGAGATCGAGGATATCTCGATGGAATATTGGAATATCCGCCGCATCGACCGTGAGCGCACCGAGCTACAGGAAAAGATCACCGAGTCTAACAAACTCCTAAATGAGGCTCATCTCGCCCGAACTTCCGTGGCGGATCGTTCGAAGGATGTCGGGCAGGAATTATTCAACGAAAGGGAGAGACTCTTTGACTCGCTCGAGGATCTTAATCTTAAGCGCGACCAATCCACCTCCAAAGCTCAGCAGGTCAAACGCCGCTTCGAAGCCCTGAAGACGAAGGCCAAGGTTCTTAAGGACGAGGGCGATTCGAAGAGCCAGTCTTACTCCGAAACCCGCGAGACGCTTCAGAAGCTGCGCGACCAATTCAAGGGGTATAAAAAAGAACTTACCCAGATTGACGAGCAAATCGATAAGGAACAAGGCAAGCTCGCCGACCTCCAAGAAAGTATCGACTTCAAGTTGAAGGGCAACAAGGACGAGGCGTCTGAATCATTTGGACAGATCAGTAAGGCGAACCGGGATATCACTAAGTCAAAAGCGGAGCTCGGGCTTCTCACGGAAGAATATGCGCGGCTTTGCCGGGAGGTCGGACGCTATCTCAATCTTAACGCCAAACAGCGAGAGTGCCAAGAAGCATGCCGAGAGCACCGCGGACTGCTTGAGCAGATCCGCCTCTTACGACGCTCGATCCAGTGGAACAAGCGGCTCGTCGAACGTGCCGGCTCTTGAGACTGCGCCGGATTCTTATCCCTCAAGCGCAGCTAGAAGCTTTGGGTGAATTCCACCAAAGCCACCATTACTGAGGACGACGATGACGTCTCCCTCCACCGCCTGGCCCGTCACGTGCGTCACGATCTCATCGACCTCGCCGAGATACCACGCTTCCGTTCCGGTCGATTTGATATCAGCAACAAGCTTCTCAGGGTCGAGACGCTCTCCTTCTGCTACCTTTTCCGGATCAGGGACGGCAGGAAGGACGACAAGGTCCGCTTCAGAGAGCGCATCCGCGAGATCCTTCTGGAAGATGTTCCGGCGTGTCGTGTTCGAGCGAGGCTCGAAGAGGACCCAGAGGCGGCGGCCCTCGTAGCGCTGCCGGAGACCTTTGACGGCCTGCGCGATCGCGGTCGGATGATGAGCAAAGTCATCAACTACGGTCACTCCCCTCACCTCGCCCCGCTCTTCTTGGCGGCGGGCGATGCCCGAGAAGCTCGCGAGACCCTGGCGAATCTCATCGTCTGATAGCCCGGAGAACTTTGCTGAGCAAACCGCCATCGCAGCATTCCTCACATTAAACTCACCTACCATAGGTAGTTCGTAGGTGACCCCATCGAGATCGAACTGAGTCGTTTTTCCGAGATAGTTCACATTCACGATCCTCCGCTCGCAGTCCTCTGAGAAACCGACGGTTTCGACCGGGCAAGGGGCCCCGTCTGAAACATCGAGACAATTTTGGTCATCGCCATTTACGAAGGCCACGCCATTTCGGGGAACCACCCGCAGCTGACGCTCAAAACTGAGTTTGATCTGATCAAGCGAGTCGAAAATGTCGGCGTGGTCGAACTCAATGTTATTGATGACGACGACTTCGGGAAGGTAGTGAAGAAACTTAGAGCGCTTGTCAAAAAAGGCCGTGTCATACTCATCCCCCTCCATCACCACGAAATCAGAGTCAGTGAAGCGAGCCCCTTGGCCGAAGTTCCGCGGAATTCCACCAATCATGAAGCTGGGGTTCTTCCCAGCCGACTCGAAGATCCATGCTAGCATTGACGCCGTGGTGGTCTTTCCGTGCGTCCCGCTCACCACGAGATTGCGGTGTCCGCGTAGAAAATATTCCTTAAGAACTTCCGGGAGCGATTGGTAGCGCAGACGGCGATCAAGAACAGCCTCGGCTTCGTCATTCCCCCGGCTAATGGCATTTCCAATGACAACCGTGGTCGCATCATCGGGAATATTTTCCCCGCAATAACCCTCACTGATGGTGATCCCCTTTTCCTCAAGAAAATGAGACATCGGAGGATAAGCGGCCTCATCAGAACCCGTGACCCGATAGCCTTGTTCGGCCATCCCAGCAGCGACAGAACCCATGGCGGTGCCACAAACTCCAATAAAGTGAAATTTTTCGTCTTTCATCAAAAATTTTTAGAACCCCGGGGCAGCAACTCGTCCGTGCTCGCGCTCGGCGAGGCGCTCTTTCAGAATACGGTCAGCCACTTCCTTGACCATCTGCTCGAGAAGGAGCCGGAGATGACTCCCCTTACGATAGTCAGCCGGAGCGATGTGCTTCACGCGATCCGCGTGGGTGCAGAGCTGGTAGCACTTCCGGAAACTCCGGCCACTGCTGTCCTTCGCGTTGTAAACTGCCACCGCATTTCCGCCGGCCTTTTTCATGACCGTAAAGCAGGGAACGTCCGTAGGGCCATCTCCAACATAAATCATATTCTGAAAGGGAATGGGCCGCGCTTCAGGGGGCATGTGATCATTCACGTCATCGTGAGGATCAAGCATCCCTTTATTGATCCGGAAGAGATATTGCGTCTTGGTGGTGTGAGAAATGGTGCGCTTGGGAAAGCTGATCCGACCATTCTCATCCTCGCCGAATTCACAGCCGAAGATCGCTTTGACCTTACCCTTCAGCGAGCAGCCATCGAGAAGGGCTTGAAGCCCCGAGGAGACAATGTAGTGCTCGACTTTGATGCCCGCAGCTTCGTGATCCGGGCGCAGGCAGTTCTCTCGAATTTCATCGAAAACCGTTTCAACACCGGGAAAGTAGTTAAGACCTTTTCCGAGCTCGCTAAGGTCGGCATTGGAGACATTATCCATCCCGAGGTAATCAAGAAGGCACTTCATGTAAGCGAGTTCTCCATCCCATGAATGCTCCTTCACCAAGACATTACACTTAGCCCAAAACTGCTCAGGATTGATCCCGAATTTAGGAAAGAGAACATCATCCTGCATATAGGCAGGACTCAGGGTCTGGTCGTAATCATAGACCAGTGCGATGGTGTTCTGGGGGACCGACATCTCGGGCGGGAGCCTGCCTCGCCCGCTCGCAAATGTCAAAGGTCCTTTGCTATCGCCTTTTCTTAAGGAAAGGTTTCTCTTTTCTAAGAACGGAACCTCGGACGACGACGAAGTGCGCAAGCCCGCTTGCTTCGCCCTTCGAGCCACCATCACCTCATCATTCCGCCGGAGCGGCTTGCTCTTTCCGCGCTTGGGGCTCGAACGAGATGTCGCCATCTTCCTCTTTCACAAGCGCATCCACCGTATCGCCTTCCTCGATGTCTCCCGCGAGGAGAGCCTCGGCGAGGGGGTCTTCCAAGAAGCGCTCGACGGCGCGGCGCATCGGACGAGCGCCGTAGTCCGGATCGTAACCTTCCTTAACGAGAAGATCGCGAGCGGATTCAGCGAGATTGAGCGTGATGTTCTTCTCTGAGAGACGGTCGGTGAGCTTGCTGACTTCGAGATCGACGATCTGATTGAGATCCTTTTTCTCAAGCATGTGGAACACCACGAGTTCATCAAGGCGATTCAAGAACTCAGGCCGGAAGTGCTTTTTGGCAACTTCGTTGATCTTAGATTTCATTCCCTCATGATCAGCTTCGTCCTCATTCATGGCCCCGAAGCCGAGACTAGTCTGACGCTTGATGCTCTCAGCTCCGACGTTTGAGGTAAGGATGATGATGGTGTTTCGGAAGTCGATCTTGCGGCCGAAGCTATCGGTCACCATTCCTTCTTCGAGAATCTGGAGGAGAAGATTCATGACGTCCGGATGCGCCTTTTCGATCTCATCGAAAAGAACGACGGAGTAGGGCCGTCGCCGCACGGCTTCAGAAAGCTGCCCTCCTTCTTCATAACCGACATAGCCCGGAGGCGAGCCGATGAGGCGGCTGGAGCTGAATTTCTCCATGTATTCCGACATATCAAGCTGGATGAGCGCTTCGGGATCGCCAAACATGAAGTTCGCGAGGTTCCGAGCGAGGTAGGTTTTTCCAACTCCGGTAGGCCCGAGAAAGAGGAAGGAGCCGATGGGTCGGCGCGGATCTTTCAGATCGGCCCGGGAGCGGCGGAGCGCTTTCGAGATGGCGATGACCGCTTCGTCTTGCCCGATCACGGTCGAGCGGAGATCCTTCTCCATATTGAGGAGCTTGGCCTTTTCTTTCTGCTCCATGCGCTGGAGCGGGACGCCGGTCCACTTAGAGACCACTTCCATGATGTCATCTTCCGCGATTTCGACGACCTTTTCTTCCGAGACCCCACGCCAGCCCTCGAGCTGATCGTCGAGTTCCTTCTTGGCCGTCTTCTCTTCGTCACGTAGGGCGGCCGCTTTCTCAAAGTCCTGATCGTTGATGGCCTCGACCTTGTCCTCATTAATGAGTGCGATGCGCGACTCGAGATCCTTCAGCTCGGGCGGACGCGTCATCGTATTGATGCGAGCGCGCGCGCCCGCTTCGTCGATGACATCGATCGCCTTGTCAGGAAGGAAACGAGTGGTGAGATAGCGAGAGGTCAATTTCACTGAACTTTCGAGCGCATCATCACTGTAGTGAACCTTGTGGTGATCCTCATACTTACCGCGAAGACCCTGCATGATCGCGATGGCATCCTCGACGGATGGCTCCTCGACCTTGACTTGCTGGAAGCGACGCTCGAGAGCGGAATCTTTTTCAATATGCTTGCGGAATTCGTTGAGAGTTGTCGCGCCGACGCACTGAAGCTCGGCCCGGCTTAGGGCAGGCTTGATGATATTAGAAGCATCCATCGCTCCCTCCGCAGAGCCTGCTCCAACGATGGTGTGGAGTTCATCGATGAAAAGGATGACGTTTCCAACTTTCCGAATTTCGTCCATCACCGCCTTGATCCGCTCCTCGAACTGGCCACGGTATTTCGTGCCAGCCACCATGAGGGCAAGGTCCAAAGTAATGACTTTTTTATCACGCAGAATCTCGGGGACGTCGCCAGCTGCGATCTCTTGCGCGAGACCCTCGACGATGGCTGTCTTACCAACGCCGGCTTCGCCAACAAGCACCGGGTTATTCTTAGTGCGGCGGCAAAGAATTTGGATGACGCGCTCGATCTCAGAGCTGCGCCCAATCACTGGATCGAGCTTACCAGAAATCGCCAGCTTAGTGAGATCACGACCGAAGGCTTTGAGCGCGGGTGTCTTTGTTTTCCCTTCACTCTCCATCCCTGATTCGTCTTGATCATCGTCGTCCTCAAAGTCGAAATCATCATCGAGATCGTCCGCTGAAAAATTGGGGTCGATCTCGGCTAAGACCTCGTTCCGAGTGGTCTGCAGATCGATCTTGAGGCGCTCGAGAACCCGCGCCGCCATTCCCTCGCCCTCGCGGAGAAGGCCGAGAAGGATGTGCTCGGTTCCGACATAGGAGTGAGAGAGCTGCTGCGCTTCCTTATTAGCAAGAGCGAGAACCTTTTTCACCCGGGGCGTGTAGGGGATGTTCGAGGATGACTTTTGATCCGGCCCGGTGCCTACTTCTTTCTCGACCTCGTGCCGGACGGTTTCCAGCTCAAGCCCCATGCGCTCGAGAACGCTCACCGCGACCCCTTGGCCAAGCTTGATAAGACCCAAAAGAACATGCTCAGTTCCGATGTAATTATGATTGAAGCGGTCCGCCTCTTTACGAGCGAGGGCGAGAACCTGTTGGGCACGGGGCGTGAAATTGTTCATGAGAGGATTGGAAAATTCTATTTCTCTAAGTCTGGGATATCAATAGCAGGTGGGAGGGCGCTTTGCAACTGCTCGCGGATCATTTGTGCCCGCATTGCGTCCCGAGTATCAGGCGGGAGTTTGTGACCGGCTCGCCATTGTAAATGAGCGGGCTGCGTCTCCATGAAAAGGCGGTCGCAAATCTCGATCAATTCTTCGGGAAAAATTCCCAGGTTGGCCCCGAGGCGGAGCATTGAGAGATGGGTCAGCGCTTCCTTAGAATCGATGATGCGGGCGAAGGTTAAAATCCCTGCCGCGCGGCCAATCCGGTCCTCGACCATCATCGGATCATCCTCAAGGAGCTTCTCGCGAGCCTGCTTTTCATAACGCGCAACATCGCCGATGACTTTGGTCAGGCGAGAAAGAATTTGCTCTTCACTCTCGCCGAGGGTGGATTGATTGGAGATTTGGTAGAGATTACCAAGTGACTCGGTCCCCTCACCATAGAGGCCACGCACTGCAAGGCCGAGCTTGCCGATCCCCTTCAAAACTGGACCAATCTGATCGCTCAAAACGAGCCCGGGGAGGTGCACCATCGAGGAGGCCCGCATTCCCGTCCCGAGGTTCGTGGGACAGGCGGTGAGGAAGCCCCACTCCGGGTGAAAAGCGTAGTCGATCTTATCCTCAAGGTGTTCATCGACTGAAAGCGCGAGCTCATAAGCTTCATGAAGCTGGAGGCTCGGGCGGATCGCTTGGATGCGGAGGTGATCCTCCTCATTAATCATGAGACTTAGGGTCTGCTTCCGATTGACGACCGAACCGCTCCCTTCATTCCGAGCCGCCTGTTCCCTACTGATAAGATGCCTTTCAACGAGGACTTGTTTTTGCAGCGAATCTAGATCGCTAAGTTCGTGCGCGAAGCCCTCGCGCATCGTGGGAAGCGTTTTGAAAAGTTCACTGAGCTCTTCGAAAATCTTTCGTCGCTGGCCCTTCCGAGCCCAGCCCGGAAAAGGCGCTTGGCGGAGATTGCGGGCGAGTCGCACGCGGCTAGTAACTACCACCGAGGTCCCGGCGTCGTGCCCCGCCATCCAGTCAGCCGGATGCTTGAGGAGAGTAGAAAATCGCATCATGAGTTTGCCTCCTCTTCCTTCTGGTCCTTGAGAGCGTCCCGGAGCTCGTCCCTCAGGCTGGCTGCTTGCTCGAAGTCTTCCTCAGAAATCGCTTTTTGAAGTCGCTCATTGAGGCTTTCTAAAAGTCCTCGGCGCTCTTCTTGTTCGAGAAGTCCGGCAGGAAAGCGGCCCTCATGCTTAAGTCCCTTATGGAGCGAGGGGAGCCGCTGCTGCACCTCTTTTGAAAAGGCGAGATAGCAATCGCCACAGCCAAGTCGCCCGATCTTTCGATAATCCTCTAGAGAAAACTGGCAGGTCGGGCATTCATCTGCGCCTCCGATGACCGAACTCACTTCAGAATCGGACCCAGGTGGGGAAGTCGCAGGCCCCATTAGCTGCTCAGACATGAGGAGCCCATTCGGGTCAGTGATTCCCTGATGCTGCGCACAGCTCTCACAAAGCGCAGTTTTATTCATCTTTCCATCGGTAACCTGCGTGTAAAACACGGTCGCCTTTTCCTCGCAGAGGTCACATTTCATCAACAAAACAAGGTTAGACCTCCACCCCTCAAATGCCAACGAATTTTGTCCGGCTTCCCCAAGTTCTCCTACGAGGCCTACTAGCGAGGCTGCTTTCCCGCGGCCTCAGCTTAGAGAACTTGGAGGTCTTGGCTAAATGCGGCTGTCCTAGCCCCGCGTGAGACTAATTTTGCCGAGCTCCGAGCCCGGCGGCCATGAAGTCAAAGTCATCTTTGATAGAAAAGTTCTTTGATCATTCCTTGCCCCCTCCCCGTGATTCCATAGTCTCGCTGCACATGAAACCTGCCTCATATTTAAAAGATTTATTTGGTCTCGAAGGAAAAACTGCTGTGGTCATCGGCGGCACCGGGGAACTCTGCGGCCACATGGCGATGGGCCTCGCCCGCGCCGGGGCGGAAGTCGTCCTCGTCGGGCGTGATGAGGCTAAAGCGGATGCCCGCCTCGCCGAGATCGAGGCTGAAGGGGGCACGGGATACTTCGCCCACGCCGATGCGGGTGACCGGTCTTCCCTCAACGAGCTTCTCAACTCAGTCGTCGAGCAGTCCGGCCAGATCGATATTCTCGTCAATGGCGCGGGCATCAACTCCCCTACTCCGCTGGTCGAAATCACCGATGACGAAGCTCTCCGGATCTTCGATATTAATCTCGTGGGCGTTCTCCGGGCCTGTCAGGTTTTTGGAAATTATTTCCTCAGCCGCGACGTGCAGGCGTCGATCATTAACCTCGGTTCGATCTCCGGCCTCAATCCCCTCTCGCGCGTCTTCACCTACTCTGCCTCTAAGGCTGCCGTGCATAATCTCACTCGTAACATCGCGCGCGAGTGGGCCGACCGCGACATCCGGGTCAATACTCTCGTTCCCGGTTTCTTCCCGGCCGAGCAAAACCGAAAGGTCCTTGATGAGTCACGCGTCGCCGACATCCTCCGGCACACCCCATCCTCCCGCTTTGGCAGCCCCGAAGAGCTAGTAGGAGCAACCCTCCTTCTCGCTTCTAATAAGGCTGGTGGCTTTATCACGGGGACCGAAATCGTGGTCGACGGCGGCTTTAACTCGATGACGATCTAAAGATTGCCCGCATCTGGGCGAGAGGAATATTTTATGTTCCTAAGCGGTCACCTGTGCTTAAATAGAGCCGGATGGCTGCTCTCGATCTCGCTCAGGAACAATTCGTCGAGTTTCTTCTCACGGAGAAGAACGCTTCGAAGCGGACGCTCGAGAATTACACCCTCGCTCTCCGAAAACTTCAAGAATGGCTCGGCGATCGCTTCACCTCTTGGCGTGATCTCACTGCCGATCATTTCCGGGGCTATCTCTTCGAACTTTTAAAACAAGACCTCTCAAGAGCCACGATCCGTCTTCGCTTTGCCGCCTACCGCTCCTTCTTCAAATTTCTCGTTCATCGCCAAGGCTATCCGAAGAGCCCCGTCGCGGAAATTGAGCTCCCGAAGGCCGACAAACCCCTTCCTGTCGTTCTGACCCTGCCCCAGATTGAGGAGCTCCTTGCCCTCCCCCTCAAGCTCGAGCCCTCCAAGCAGGCTCCCGGGTGGATGCCGCTTCGCGACGCCGCCATTCTCGAATTCTTCTACTCCACTGGTCTTCGCCTCGCCGAGCTCGCTGCTCTTGATCTTGATCACATCGACATTTCATCCGAGACGGTGCGGGTCATGGGAAAGGGATCCAAAGAGCGACTCGTCCCAATCGGCTCCTTCGCGATGGATGCGATGCAGGCCTACCGCGGCGCCGCTAAGATCAATGAAGGCCCCCTCTTTCTCTCGAAACTCCGCAAGCGCCTCTCGACGCGCTCGATCAACTCCTTGTTAAAAAAATACCTCGGCCATTCCTCGATCGCTTTCAACGTCACCCCTCACAAATTCCGCCACTCCTTCGCGACCCATCTCCTCGATCACGGAGCGGACCTTCGCTCGGTGCAATCCCTCCTCGGCCACGCCTCACTCTCGACGACCCAGATTTACACCCACGTCACTAAAGAACGCCTCCGAGAAGCCTACCAAAATTCGCACCCACGCGCGAACTAGAGCCATTCTTTTCTTGAAAAAAGAACCCGTTCTTGTCGTCCTTCTGCACCGTGCGCATCGCTCGTCACCTCTCCCTCTTCATCATCATCGTTCTCAGCGGTCTTGATCAGGCAGTCGTGCAGTCTTACGCGTGGCTGAGCATGATTTATGATCGCTCGCCGGAACTTGGAATGACCGAAGCGATTAGCGACACCTTTTCTGGAGATCATCCCTGTGACATTTGCTGCGCCCTTACGGAGCTCACCGAGGAAGAAAACGAGAACCATCCGCTCGAAAAAAGAAACGATTCTTCACCCAAGCTTTTCGCAACCTTTTCCGAGCTTCGGCTCTTCCCTCCGCTACGCGGGTCGTGGCCCCGCTTCGCCGGCCCCCGTCCTCCTAGCGCCCTTCATTTAGAGATACCTACTCCGCCACCGGAGTTTGCTTAGATAGCCCAGACCCCTCGCTCTTTGCGGCGAGGCTCACTTCCACCCCTCTCCGAGGAGTGGTCTCAGTTTATCTTTTCAACTTAATATCTCTTATGAATTCAAAAATTATTTCTCTTTCGCTCACCCTTTCCACCAGCGCTTTTGCCGGTGATTTCGTCCTCCCTCATTCTCCCTCGCCGACGCGAGCGGACTCCCACGCACCCATCGGCGTCATGGGTGACCACCTCCACAAGAAGGGCGAGTTCATGGCCTCCTATCGCTATCAATTCATGCGCATGGAGCAGAACTTTCTCGGCACCGACACGATCTCCGACGCCGGAGTTCAGGCCCTCGGATTCGGAATTGTCCCCACCGACATGGACATGCAGATGCACATGCTCGGCCTCATGTATGCCCCAAGCGACTCGCTTACCCTGATGGCGATGGTCAACTTCGTCGAGATGTCGATGAATCACCGCTTTGGTCCCGGCCTTCCCGGGAGTTTCAAGACGAAGGCGTCCGGCATTGGCGACTCATCGCTCACTGCGCTGATCAAGCTCCGTGAAGATGACACAAGCCTACTCCACGCCGGAATCGGCCTTCTCCTGCCAACGGCGGAGATCGATAAAACCGACTTCCTTCCTCCCGTGAACGGCGTCCGCCGCCTCCCCTACCCCATGCAACTCGGCACTGGAAGTTGGGCACTCCTTCCCTCGCTGACCTTCACCGAACGGTTTGAAACCTTCTCCTATGGCGCTCAGGTGAAAGGGACCATTCTCTTAGAAGACAATTCCGAGGGCTACCAAGTCGGTGACCGATTTGAGGCGACGACATGGGTCGCCCGACCGCTGAACGACCTTTTCTCGGCGTCGCTCAGGGCCACCTTCAGCAAATGGGGCGACATCGCGGGGAACGATCCCATGATCATGGGACCCGTCCCCACGACGCGGACTGATCTTCGCGGAGGATCAAAGTTTGACCTCTCCCTTGGGATCAATTTTTATGAATCCCGCAGCGGCGTGCGGGCCGCAGCTGAAGTCGGCAAGACGCTCTGGCAAGATCTCGATGGCCCCCAGCTCGGGTCCGACTATTGGGTCACCCTGGGCCTCCAGTATGCTTGGTAGAAATCGCCACTTACCTTGGTGAAGATTCACCTTGAAAGCCACTCCCGCATCGCAAGATGGGAGTGGCTTTTTCTTTGCGAGATAGCGATTCGCAGTCAATCACCACGCGGGGCCGACCTCCCACTGCTCCATGAGATCTTCCGGGCACTCATCGAGAAAGCGACTAGGCTTGGTAATAATATCCCCAGAGTAGCTCTTGGGATTAAGCTGCGGGTAGGTGAGGTAAAGCTCGTCCTTAGCCCGCGTCAGTGCCACGTAGAAAAGACGACGCTCTTCTTCGAGCATCTCCTCATCATCCGCCTCTAGCACGCGTCCGTTAGGAAACATGCCATCGGTGAGCCAAATGATAAAAACCACTTTCCACTCCAAGCCCTTCGCCTGGTGGATGCTCGAGAGAGTCAGCTTTTCGCCATCGAGCGCTTCCTTTTTCCCAGCGGGCTCACCATCGACCGAGCTCATCAGCGAGAGTTGGCCAAGGAGTTCAAGAATGTCCTCAAAGGTCTCCGAATAAAGAATAAGCTGCTCGATATCTTGCCGCCGGTGCTCGTAGTTATCAAAACTTTGGCGCATGTATTCGTCATAGACGCCCTCAAGGATGCTCGTGATCATTTCCGAAGGCCGTGCAAATCCATCGGGCGTCGTCAGCTCATCCATGGTGAAGCCAAGCTGCTCCCAATCTTTAGCCGCTTTCGCCGGGACCTTGAAGGTTTGCAAAACATCGGAGAATTTCACCGGCGGATTCTCCTCATTCTGATGGCCCGTCTTGAGCCAGCTCCGCCATAATTTTTCCGCGGTCATACTCCCGATCCCGGGAAGAAGGAGGCAGAAGCGCTTGAAGCTCACCTCATCTTTGCGATTCACCACAAAGCGGAGAAAAGCGGCAATATCCTTAATGTGGGCCTGTTCGAAAAAGCGCAGTCCACTCGTGATCTCAAAGGGAATATCGCGTGAGGTCAGTTCCATCTGGATCTCGAGACTCTGGTAGTGCGCCCGGTAAAGGACCGCCATCTCTTCCAGCTCTACCCCCTCATCCCGCAGTTCAAGAACGCGCTGCGCGACGAAGTTTGCCTGCGTCCGCGGATCCTCCAGCGGAATAAGTGCAGGCGTCATCCGCCCGCCGGTGCGCGCCGCATTAAGCGTCTTCGTGAACTGCTTCCGATTCACTTTGATCGCCGCATTTGAAAGCTCGAGAACTTCAGGAACCGAGCGGTAATTCGTCTCGATCTTATAAACTGTCGCATCCTCATAGCGCTCGGGAAACGAGAGAATATTATCCATGTCCGCCCCACGCCATGAGTAGATCGACTGCGCATCATCACCCACGACCATGACCGAGAGCTGGGGCCTCGCGAAAAGATCGATGAGCTCACTCTGCACGTGGTTCGTATCCTGATACTCATCAACGAGCAGGAACTGAAAGCGCTCCTGATAGCCCTTACGCACGACCTCGTTTTCCTTGAGAAGCTTGAGCGGGAGCAAGAGAAGATCATCGAAATCGACCGAGTTGACCTCGATCTTTTTACTCCGATAGCGGTCTTCAACGGTCGCGATTTCTCCGGCCCATTCTTCGAAGTAGGGATAACGCACCTCGAGGACTTCTTCCAAAGTTGAACCCGTGTTTTCGATAAGGGAGAAGATGGAAATGAGGACATCCGCCTTCGGAAAACGTCGCTGCTTTGTGTCGATATCGCACTCGGCAATCACGGTGTTCATGAGCGCCTTCTGGTCGTCACGATCCATGATTGAAAAAGATCGCGTCAAGCCAACCTCCTCAGCATGACGGCGCAAGATGCGGTTCCCGATCGAGTGGAAAGTCCCGCTCCACATCTCGCTAAGATCGCGCGGAACCAGCTCCTTAACCCGCTCCATCATCTCACGAGCGGCCTTGTTCGTAAAAGTCAGCAGCAAGATCCCACGCGGATCGATTCCCTGATCGAGCAGGTAGGCCACGCGGTAGGTCAGCGTCCGCGTCTTACCCGAACCTGCCCCCGCGATCACCAGCGCCGGCCCAGGCGCCGAGCTCACCGCCGCGTATTGCTGCGGATTAAGCTCCGCCTCGTAATCGATCCCGGAAGCTCCCCCACGGGACTCTTTTTTAAGCTGATATTTCTTCGCCATTCCAGATACGAGCTACTTGGAACGGGTGAACTCAAGATAGCGGAGATATTCGTCCTTCACCTTCGGCATCAGAATATACATCGCAATGATGTTCGGAACTGACATCGCAAAGATCATCGCGTCCGAGAAGTCGAAGACGCTTCCCATGCTCAGCGAGGAGCCGATCACGACAAAGACGCAGAAGATGAGTTTGTAAATCAACTCGGCTTTTTTACCGCGCCCAAACAAGTGGCTCCAAGCCTGCACCCCATAGTAGGACCATGAGATCATCGTCGAGAACGCAAAGAGAATGACGGCCACTGTCAGAATGACCGGGAACCAGCTGATCACCGAACCAAAAGCTGCTGAGGTGATTGCCACCCCCTGGAGGTCAGGATCGTTGTAGGTGCCCGTGATGATGATAACTAGCGCCGTCGTGGTGCACACAATAACGGTATCGATGAAGGGCTCCAGAAGAGCAACCACCCCTTCACTCGCCGCGAATTTCGTTTTAACAGCCGAGTGCGCAATCGCCGCCGAGCCGATGCCCGCTTCGTTAGAAAAGGTCGCGCGCTTCATCCCCTGAATCATCACGCCGATGATGCCACCTCCCACCGCTACGGGCGCAAAGGCCCCCTTGAAAATGAGCCCAAAGGCTTCACCAATTTGACCAAAATTTGTGAAAATGACGACCAAGCCCGCCACCATGTAGATTCCGCACATGAAGGGGACTAAGGTCGCAGTCACCGTCGCGATGCTTTTGATTCCCCCGATAATGACGAGACCCACCGCAATCGCCATGAAAACGCCGAAAATCCAGCGATTCTCATCAATGAGGGAGCCCTCGCCAAGAAGTCCCGCAAGTTGAGCGGAAGCTTGATTTGCCTGCACCATGTTACCCCCACCGAAGGAGCCTCCGATGCAAAGAAGCGCGAAAAATCCCGCAAGCATCGCTCCCAATGAACCCATCCCTTTTTCCGCAAATCCCTTCTTAAGATATTGCATCGGCCCTCCGTAGACGACCCCATTTTCAATCGAGCGATACTTCACCCCGAGGGTGCACTCACAAAACTTCGAAGTCATTCCAAAGAGACCCACCAAGATCATCCAGAACGTCGCCCCGGGACCGCCGATGCTGATTGCGATCGCCACTCCAGCGATGTTCCCCAAACCGACGGTTCCTGAGAGTGCGGCACAAAGCGCCTGGAAATGGGTGATCTCACCCGGATCATCGGTAGAGCTGTATTTCCCGCGGATCGTCTCGGCAGCGAGACGCCACGAGCGGAGATTGAGAAACTTAAAGTAAATGGTGATAATCACCGCCGCTAGCCCAAGCCAGACAACTACAATCGGGAGCTTGACCGGTTTGCCCTCAGCATCCTTAGCGACCTCGACTCCCCCAAAAACGAGATTAGTCACCTTATCAAGAGAAGGACCAACCGCATCATTGATCTTTTGATCGATCCCCTTTTCGACCTCGGGCTCCCCCGCATCCACCATGACTTGACCACCAACTTCCGGAACGGGCGTGTCGGATTCTTGAGCGCTCAAGCTTGCTTGGACCCAAAAAACGAGGAGCAGAAAGAGATGACGCAATCGCATGGTGGGGCGAGAATACCCAGCCACCCTGACACGACAAGCGCTCATTCCCGCGATGATTAAACCCTCCGGAAACAGAACCGCTCCCCGCAAAAAGAACCAAGGCGAATCACCACCTTGGCCCTTGGAATCTCGTGGGAAACGACGATTTAAACCGTCATCACTTCCTTCTCTTTAGCTGCCACCAAAGCATCCAGCTCCTTCGTCGATTGATCGGTCACCTCTTGCACCGAAGTCTCAAAATCGCGCTGCCCATCCTCGGTAATCTCGTTAGCAGCCTTCATCTTTTTACCCGCGTCCATGCCATCCTTACGGGCCGCGCGGATGCTGATACGCCCTTCCTCCGCCATCGCTTTGACGCTCTTCACGAGCTCGACACGGCGCTCTTCAGAAAGCTCAGGAATCGGAAGACGAAGCTTCGTCCCTTCGTTCACCGGATTAAGACCGAGCTTGCTCTCGCGGATCGCTTTATCAATGTCACCCGTCGTCGTCGGATCGAAGGGCTGCACCATAAGCATCCGCGGCTCGGGGCTCGTAATCACCGCGAGCGCTTTGAGCTTCATCGTGCTTCCGTAGCTTGGCACACTCACGTCGAGATTCTCCACAAGTGCGGGCGAGGCCTTGCCCGTGCGGATTGAGGTGAATTCACTGCTCGTGTGCTCCACGGCTTTCTTCATCGCGTCCCGGACGCTCTTCAAGGCTTCTGATACTTCCATTTTCTTAGTGGGTTTTAAAGATAAGGCTAACGATGGACAACCGTCCCAATCTCGCCGCCTTCAAGCGCGAGTTTGATATTTCCATGGGGCCCCAGATCGAAAACGATGATCGGGACGTCGTTATCCATGCAGAGACTGAAAGCAGTCGAGTCCATCACCGCCAATTGCTTAGAGAGACATTCCGAGAAAGAAACGGTCTCGTAACGAACGGCATCCGGATTTTTCTTAGGATCAGAGTCGTAGACTCCATCGACCATCGTCGCTTTAAAAATAACATCCGCACTCATCTCGCTGGCGCGCAGAGCTGAAGTCGTATCGGTTGAGAAAAAGGGACTGCCAGTTCCGGCGGCGAAGATCACCACCGCCCCCTCGCTCAGTTGGCGCGACGCCTTTCGGCGAATAAAGGGCTCGGCTACGTTCTTCATTTCAATGGCGGACTGGACTACACAGCGCACCCCATCAGCCTCAAGAGCGGCCTGCAAAGCCAGTGCGTTCATGACTGTCGCCATCATCCCGACGTAATCCGCCGTCGCCCGATCCATCCCCCGTGCGCTCGCACTCGCCCCGCGCCAGAAATTTCCTCCGCCCACCACAATGCCAAGTTCAACGCCCGTCTCCTTTTTCACCGTGCTGATCTCATCAGCAATCCGCTCGACGATCTCGGGAGAGATGTTGTCTTTACTCCCCGACTCCCGCAGCGCCTCGCCGGAAAGTTTGAGAATCACCCGCTTAAACTTTCGAATCTCTGCCAAATCGCTCATTTGTTTCTACCACGCAGCAAAGCAGGACACGCGGA